>OLSE01000479.1_pt1 | contig 49284 bp, 41 predicted proteins | sample 1673191 | NCBI WGS metagenome assembly OLSE01 (sample SAMEA3136764, study PRJEB25190) | human gut metagenome | biome: human gut; feature: human-associated habitat; material: faeces | place: Austria | collected 2013
CGGGCAGGCGGCCACGCACTTGGCGCACTTGATGCACTGCGAAGCCTCGCGGCGCACGGCGTCGCGGCCGCTCATCACCGTAATGCCCGAACACCCCTTGGTCACGGGCGAATCGAGGTTGACCATCGCCCGGCCCATCATCGGACCGCCGTTGATCACCTTGCCCGCATCGGCGGGAAGCCCTCCGGCTGCTTCGAGCAATGCCGAAATCGGCGTGCCCATGCGGGTCAGCAGGTTCTTCGGCTCCTTCACGCCCTTGCCCGTGACGGTCACCACGCGCTCGATGAGCGGCTTGTTCTTCTGCACGGCCTGATAGACGGCATAGGTCGTCGAAGCGTTGCACACCACGGCGCCCACGTCGATCGGAAGCGCGGGCGGAGGCGGCACCTCACGGCCCGTCACGGCGGCGATCAGCTGTTTCTCACCGCCCTGCGGGTATTTCACCTTGAGGGGCACCACTTCGATCCCCTTATACCCTTCGGCCAGTTTGCGCAGGTGCGCTATGGCGTCGGGTTTGTTGTTTTCGATGCCGATGTAAGCCTTCTCCACGGCGATCGCCTTCATCAGGATCGTCACGCCCACGAGCAGTTCCTCGCCGTGTTCGAGCATCGTACGGTGGTCGGAGGTCAGGTAAGGCTCGCACTCCACGCCGTTGATAATCAAGGCTTCGGCCTTTCTTCCGGGAGGAACCGAGAGTTTCACATGCGTGGGGAACGTCGCACCGCCCATGCCGACGATACCGGCGTCCTTGATCCGGGCGATGATCTCCGCGGACGAAAGCGCGCACTCGCGGACGAGCGTCTCCGAACGGTCGATGCCTTCAGCCCACTCGTCGCCCTCGCGTTTGATCGTAATCATCACCTGACGCAGCCCCTGACCGTTGGGAACGGCATCGACAGCCGTCACCGTTCCCGAAATCGGGGAGTGGATATTGGCCGACATAAAGCTTGACGCCTCTGCGATGAGCTGTCCCGTCAGCACCTTGTCGCCCTTGGCGACCTTGGCCGCGGCGGGCGCGCCGATATGCTGTGCGAGGGGAATCGCCACCGCATCGGGCAGCGGAAGCACCTCGATCGGTTTGGCGCCGCTCAGTTTATTTTCCGACGGATGGACTCCGCCTATTGGAAATGTCTTCATATCTTAATTTCTCTGTTTTTTCGGTTGGATTCTTTCCTTCGTCTTCCGCCGCCCCGGCAGGTCCACGCCCGCCCCGGCTCTGCGGAAAAATCCGTTTATTCGGCTTTGGATGCGGTTTCCGCCGGAGCGGCCTTCTCAGCGTTGGGCGCGGCCTTCTCAGGCGCAGCGGCACTCCCGGCAGGCTTTTCGACTGCGGCCGCCTTAGAAGCGTCGGCCGGAGCGGCCTGCCCGGATGCAAGCGCGGCCTTCTCCGCGGCCGGCTTGGCGGATTCAACAGCCTTCTCTGCGGCCGGTGCCGTTTTCTCAGCGACCGGCGCCGCCTTCGGCGCAGCGGGAGCCGCCGGAGTCTTCGGCGCCTTGGGCAGCGGTTCCATGCCGACCAGCCGGATCGCGCCCGTCGGGCACTCGTTCACGCACTTGCGGCAGAGCTTACACTTCTGCGGGTCGATATAGGCAAGGTTGTTCGCAATCGTAATCGCGTCGAACGCGCACACCTTCTGGCACTTGCCGCAGCCGATACATCCGGCCTTGCAGGCTTTCATCACCACCGCGCCCTTGTCCTTCGACACGCACGACACGTATACCGCACGGTTCTTGGGCCACTTCTTGCGCAGCTCGATAATCATTTTGGGACATGCCTTCACGCAGGCGCCGCAAGCCGTACACTTATCGGGATCGACTTCGGGAAGCCCCGTTTCGGGATTCATGCGGATCGCGTCGAAAGCACAGGAGACGACGCAGTCCCCGAATCCCAGACAGCCGAACGCACAGCCCGTTTCGCCCACATAGAGCGACGAAGCCACGGCGCATGACTTGGCGCCGTTGAAATCGTTGGTGCGGGGACGCTTCTCGCAGGTTCCGCCGCAGCGCACGGTAGCGACCTGCGGTTCCTTTTCGGGAGCGGACTTGCCGAGGTAAGCCGCGACGGCCTTCATGCAGTCGCCGCCGCCCACGGGACAGAAGAGCGACGAAATGTCGTCCTGCTTCACGAGCGCATCGGCCATGCCGCGGCAGCCGGCGAAACCGCAGCCGCCGCAGTTCGCGCCCGGCAGCATCTTCTCCACCTCGTCGATTCTGGGGTCCTCCTCGACCCGGAATTTCTGGGCCACGAAATAGAGGATCACCGCGGAAAGCACTCCCAGCGCACACAGCGTCAGGATTGTGTAAAGTAATACTTCCATCAGTAGTTTTTGGTTATTGAGAAATGAATTGTGTGTTCGATTTTATGCCTGAAGAGCCATAACACGCAGTAATAGACGCCTACGGCGGCCAATGCCGCCAAGGCGCTGCGGCCTTCGCTCCAGCCCAGCGCGGCGACCGCCGCGGCCAGCGCCCCCAGCAACACCGCCAGCGCGCCGACATAGGCCAATATAACGGCGACAGCGCCCGCACTGCGGCGGACGCCGACCGTAACGCTTTCGCCTGCGGTGTAGTGTTGCTGCGCTCCGGGGGTCGTCACCTCGACGATCTTTTCCTGCGCTTCGGCCAAGCCGCACGCCTCGCGCGCCTTGCAGGTACCGCAGGCGCTCTGTGAGGTAATCTTCACATAGACCCGGTCGCCTTCGACGCGCGACACGATCCCTTCGTGTTCGATGATTCCGGATGCCACGCCTCAGTCGCCGTATTTATTGGTCAGGGGCATCAGCCGTTCGTGTCCGAACGAGCACATCGACAGGCGCAGCACGGGCGGGAACTGGTAACGCTTCTTCTCGTTGCGCATGATCATGCAGTGGATCTTCTCCACGACTTCCGAGTCGAACCCCGCATTGACGATCTCCTCGCGGTGCTGGCCCTCCTCGATCATGCGCAGCAGAATGGCGTCCACCACCTCGTAGGGCGGCAGAATATCGCTGTCCTTCTGTCCCGGATGCAGCTCCGACGACGGCTCCTTGTCCAGAATGTTTTCGGGAATCACATTGCCGAACGTGCGGTTGATATAACGCGCCACGTCGTACATCTCGCTCTTGTAGAGGTCGCCCGTGGGGCTGAACGCACCCGCCGTATCGCCGTAAAGCGTACAAAGGCCCAGCGCATTCTCGCTCTTGTTCGACGAGTTGAGCAGAATGTAATCCGTCTTGTTCTGCACGGCCATCAGCAGCACCGTGCGGATACGGGTCTGGATATTCTCCTCCGTGGCGTCGAACTCCCGCCCGCCGATGACCGGCTTGAGGGTATTCACCACACTGGTATATATTTCGGTAATGGGAATTACGTTGTATTCGATGCCGAGGTTCTCGGCCAGCTTCTTGGCGTCTTCGACCGAATGGTCCGACGAGAACTGCGAAGGCAGCAGCAGGGCGCGGACATTCCCGGCGCCCAGCGCGTCGGCGGCCAAACAGGCCACCACGGCCGAGTCGATACCGCCCGAAAGGCCGATGCAGGCCTTCTTGTAACCGTTCTTGAGGAAGAAGTCGCGGAGTCCGCAGCGGGCCGCCTGATAGACCATCCGCGTGCGGTCGTTGTAGGTCGAAGGAACCCCGACGGGAGGATTCTGGGCCTTGGTGTCGAAAATCTGGAAATCCTCCTCGAACTGCTTCATCATCAGCACCAGCTCGCCGCGGTTGTTGAACGCGCCCGACGTGCCGTCGTAGACGATGTCCGTCGCGCCTCCGACCTGATTGACCAGCACCAGATTCTTGGCTTCGACGAACGACAGATGACGCATCATATCGTAACGGTAGGTCATGGTGCCCTTGCCGTATTTGCGGGCGTTGATCGAGATGACGGTTTCGACCGACTTGTCGAAATCGTGCTCGCGGCTCAGGTCGTCGCCCACGATGATGGCGCACTTGTGACCTTTGATCGTCGCATATTCGAACCCTTTCGAGGGGACGAGAAAGCCCATTTCGCGGCGGGCCGTGATATATTTCTTGCCCACGTAGCGCAGCACCTTGCGGTCCTGAATCAGCGCCGCGGCGCTGATGGTTCCCTCGCGCGTGAGGATCGGCAGTCCCACGATCGCGGCGATGCCGTCGCAGCACGAAGCTATTTCGACCAGCGCGTCCTCGCACAATTCGAGGAAGGTCGTCTTACGCAGCAGATCGAAAGCCGGTGTCCCGCTCACGGCCTGTTCGGCAAAGATGACAAGGTCAGCGCGCTGCGCTTTCGCTTTGTTGATGGAATCGATGATTTTCGAGGCGTTGCCGTCGATATCCCCGATCGTGTAGTTCAACTGGGCAATAGCTATCTTCATTTGTTAGTAATTTTAGTCCGAAAATTACGACTTTGCAAAGTTAAGGAATATTTATAAAAGTCGGAAGGATTTTGGTGTTAATAAATTAACACTCGCCGCACCGCCGCCGGCAGCCTGAGATTCCGCACGGCGCGAAAAAAAAGTTCCGTTTTTTCACGTTCCGTTCCGCCTGACGCCCAACATTAGTTTCCTCAATGTAAGTAACATACGCGCACGTACCGTCTTGCAGCCGGCGAACGTTCTCCTTATCTTTGCCCTGACCGAATACAAACGTATCAGCAAACCAAACGTACAGCAAAGATGAAAAAAGTCGAAAAAACAGCCGGCGGCGCGAATTTCGCCGCCGTGACAGTAGGAAAGATGGACGAGTTGAACCAGCACACGCTGATCTTGGCTCCGGGCGTCGAGATCCCCGGAAAAGTATTTGCGGGCAGCGCCCTCGGCGCCACGGGCGCGGAGTTGTCGTTCCAGCGCATCGAGCCGGGCGCAGGCGTCGGGTTCCTCCACACCCACAAGACGCACGAGGAGCTCTACATCATCGTCAGGGGCGACGGAGAGTTTCAGGTGGACGGCAAAATCTTCGCCGTCGGCGAGGGCAGCGTAATCCGGGTCTCCCCCGACGGCCGACGCGCGCTGCGCAACACCGGCGCAGGGCCGATGGTCATGATCTGCGTACAGTACAAAGCCGATTCGTTCGCATCGTCCGACGCCGACGACGGGGTGATCCTCGACGCCGGGGTCGTGTGGTAGCCGCCCGCGAAAACGAAGAGGGCCGGAGTTGAATGACTCCGGCCCTCTTGTTTACTGAATGATCCGCTACTCCTGAACCTCTTCGGGATCGGTCACGAGAATACGTCCGCAGTACTCGCAGATAATGATCTTCTTGCCCTGACGGATTTCCACCTGACGCTGCGGGGGAATGCGGTTGAAGCAGCCGCCGCAGGCGTCGCGCTTGACGGTCACCACGGCCAGTCCGTTGCGGACGTTCTGGCGGATACGGCTGTAGGCCGCCAGCAGGCGCTCGTCGATCTTGGCTTTGGCGCGGTCGGCCTGCACTTCGAACTCGGCGACCAGCGGTGCGGTCTCGGCCTCGATGCCCTCCAGCTCGCTCTTCTTGGCGGCAAGGTCTGCGGCGCGTCCGTCGGCTACGGCTTCGGCCTCCTCCAGCTGGAGTTTCTTGGCCTTCACGCCGGCGCTGTACTCCTTGAGACGCTTCTCGGCCAGCTCGATCTCCAGCTCCTGATACTCGATCTCCTTGGTGATGGCGTCGAACTCGCGGTTGTTGCGCACGTTGTTCTGCTGTTCCTTGTAGTTTCCGATAAGAATCTTGGCCTGATCCACCTCGCGCTTGCGCTGTTTGGTGAGCGTATTCAGCTCCTCGATTTCGGCATTGATGTTGTCGATACGGGTTCTCAGGCCGGTCATCTCATCTTCGAGGTCCTGTACCTCAAGAGGCAGTTCACCTTTTACCTTGTTGATTTCATCGATTTTGCTGTCGATCTTCTGCAGCTCGTAAAGCGCCATGATCTTCTCCTGCATCGAATAATCAACTTCGGCAGTTTTCTTTTGTGTTGCCATATAATGTCTTCTATAGTTTAGACTTAAACCAAATAGTTCACCGGATTGCGCGAGTCCTCACTCTTGCGAACCGCAAAGGTAATCAAATTTTTCGATAAAATATCAAATAAAATCTGAATTGCGCAATATTCGCTTTCAAAATGGCCTATATCTGCTACGGTGAGGGCTTTATCGGGCGTCATGAAGTCATTGTACTTCATGTCCGCCGTGATGTAGATGTCGGCTCCTGCGCGGCGGGCTTCGCCGATCATCGAAGCCCCGGCCCCCGTGCATACCGCCACGCGGCGCACCTCCGGCGAAGCGATGTCGCTATGACGCACGACGCGCACGCCGAGCGTACGCTGGATATGGCGCATGAACTCCACGGTCGCCACGGCTCCCGGCAGTTCGCCCACCACGCCGAATCCGACCTTCGCGTCGGCCGCGGAGGGCTGCAGCACACGCAGGTCCGCCACGCCCAGCATCTCGGCCAGCCGCCAGCTCATCCCCTCCGGCGCGCTGTCGAGATTGGTGTGGCAGGCATAGAGCGCAATGCCGCTGCGGATGGCCCGCTCGACGCAGCGCTGCACCTGATCGGCCGAATTGAACCGCTTGAGGGCATGGAAAACGATCGGATGGTGCGTGATGATCAGATCGCACCCCTCGCGCTCGGCTTCGGCCATCACCTCGTCGGTGACGTCCACGGCCAACAGCGCCTTGCGCACCTCGTCGTCGGGCCGGCCCACGATCAGCCCGGCGTTGTCGTACGACTCCTGCCACGCCAGCGGCGCAAAACGCTCGATGACGTCGGTTATTTCCCGGATAAGCATAATTTATATCGTTAACTGTATTAATAGAGGCCCCGCCTAAAACAGCGACTGCTCGTAAAAGGCGAACAGCTCCTTGTTTTCGACCTCCTCCTTCTTGCGGCGGGGTTTGCGAGTACGCTTCGCCACCGAGTGTCCCGCATCGGCGGCTTCCTCACCTTCCGCGGCGATCTTCACCACGGGTTTGCCCCTGCGGCGGGGTGCGGCGGCTTCGGCGTCCGGCGCATCCGGCACGGCACCGGCGTCAGTATCGGCGTCAGCGTCGGCAAGGATTTCCCCCTCGCCGGCCTTCAGGTCCTCGCGCACCTCGACCAGCAGCGCGCGGATACGCTGCAGACGCTCCATCAGCTCCGCATCGCGTTCCATTCCGCCCTCGGCAGGCTGCTGCCGGAGTGCTTTCTTCGCCCCTTCGAGGGTCATTCCCCGCTCCTTGACCAGATGATAGATCAGTTTGAGATTCTCGACATCCTGCGGCGAGAAGAGGCGGTTTCCTTTCTTGTTGCGTTTGGGGCGGATGACGCTGAACTGCGACTCCCAGTGACGGATCAGCGACGCATTGACGTCGAACATCTCGGCCACTTCGCCCATCGAATAAAAAAGTTTCTCGGCCATATCTATTGTTTAATAATTCGCAATGAATTGGGATACATGTTGTTTACCCGGTTTCCTATGCGCTTCGCGAATCCGAGCGCACGGCCCCGCGCGCACACCAGATTGATCCCTTCGGCAAAAGGTCCGGCCCCGATCTCCTGCCTGCGCAGGAAGCGGAGCGTCTGCTCTTCGTCCAGCTCCGCGGCGGGAACCGCATCCCGGTTCAGTCCGCAGAAGAACGCCAGCGCGGGATCGGGACGCAGACGCCCCTTGAAGAGCTGCCCCATCGCCACGCCCGAATATATCACCGGAAGCGCTTCGGCCAGCGCTTTTACGGCTTCCGCCTGCGCGACATAATAGCCGTAGCAGGTGTCGGCGACCGTCACGAAGCACATCCGTTCGGGACTGTTCACCCAGCGGCGCAGTTCGGCTGCCGCAGCTCTGTCCACCGAAGCGAAGACCGTGCGCCGCGCCTTCGGCGTGCGGCAGCGGCCGCCCGCATCGAAAGCCTTGCGGACCACGGCGGCGAAAAATCCCTCGCCGCGCGCCCGGTGGGGATAAAACCGGAAGGTCCGGAACGCGCCCACGCGTCCGCAGACAATCCCCCACGACGCATCGACGGCGACCTCCCCGGCCTGCGCCGCTTCGTCCTCCGCCCAGCCGAGCATCCGTTCGAGCGCGCCTTCGTCCTCGTCGCGGTTGAACGTGCAGGTGCTGTATATCAGCACTCCGCCGGGTTTGAGCGCACGCCACGCTTCACGCAACAGCTCGTCCTGCCTTGCGGCACAAAGCTTTACATTGCCTTCGCTCCATTCGCCGCGGGCGTCGCGGTCCTTGCGGAACATCCCCTCGCCGGAGCAGGGAGCATCCACCGCCACCACGTCGAACCACGCTTCGAAACCGCCCAGCTGCCGGGCTTCGCACGTCGTCACCGCAACGTTGCCCGTGCCCCACTTGCGGACATTGTCCGCCAGCACCTGAGCGCGGCGGCGGTCGATCTCGTTGGCGACGACCAGCCCGTCAGGTCCCGCGAGCGACGCATAAAGCGTCGTCTTGCCGCCCGGAGCGGCGCAAAGGTCGAGAATCCGCCTGCCGGCGACTTCGACACCCTGCAACAAATGTCCCACGAACTGCGACGCGGCCTCCTGCACATAGTAGGCTCCCGCATGGAAATCGCTGTCGAAGGTGAACTGCGGCCGCGCCGCGAGGTAATATCCGTCGCCGCACCACGGCACCCGGCCGTCGGCGTCGGCCAGCACGGCAGGCGGCACTCCGTCCGAACGGCCGGCCGCCTTGTCCGCATCCTCCTCCCGCCCGGCTCCGCCGTTCTCCGTACCGCCGCACTTGGCCGGGTTCAGGCGCACCGACACGGGCGGCTCGGTGTCGAGCGCCGCGCAGAGCGCCGCGCCCTCGCTATCGCCCAGATCGCGCAAAACGCGCTCGGCAAACTTCGCAGGCAGCGTCATGCGTTACTTCCGGGTATTAAGCGCATCCAGCCGCGCGCAGATTTTATCCAGCACGGCAGGGTCCGAAATGAAATCCTCATGGTCCTTGTCTACCACAAGCACGTCGCCTTCGTATATGTTGTCTATCCAGTTGTTGTACTTGTCGTTCAGCCGCTTGAGGTACAGCTCGTCGATATTCATCTCGTACTCGCGGCCGCGCTTGCGGATCTGCGAAATCAGCGTCGGGACGCTCGCCTTGAGATAAATCAGCAGGTCGGGCTTGGGAATCAGCTCGGTCACCAGTCTGAAAATCTTCATGTAGGTTTCGATGTCGCGCGTAGGCATCAGCCCCATTTCATGGAGGTTGCCGGCAAAGATATGCGCATCCTCGTAAACCGTGCGGTCCTGAAAAATCACGCCCGAACCGCCGTCGGAGAGCATGTCCATCGTCTGCTGGATGCGGCTTCCCAGAAAGTACATCTGCAGATTGAACGACCAGCGGTTCATATCTTCATAGAAGTCGCCGATATAGGGGTTGTTGCACTCTTCGAGATACGACTTGGCATTGTAGCGCTTGGTCAGAATCTGGGTCAGCGTCGTCTTTCCGCTTCCGATGTTGCCTGCAATTGCTATATACATATTATACGATATTTGTTTTACATTTTTGTCCTGCCGGAGCGTTCCGGCGCCCTGTCATCATGGCGTCGCGCCGCAAAAACGCCCGCCGTCACTTCTTCTCCCCGCCGAATGCCAGTATCTCCTCGGCCACATGGCGGTCGTTGACCAGCCGCGGCACCTTGTTCTTGCCGCGGGCGCGCAGCCATGCGAGGAAAAGCCCGCGGTCCACGACCGTCAGCCGCTGCCGTTCGAGCGTGGTCCGGCGCTTGGCGTCGTAATCCGAATTCACGGCCCGCAGCTCCCGGTCGAGCGCTTCGGCGAAATGCTCGCGGCTGTCAGGCTCACGCTCGAACTCCACGATCCACTCGTGGGCGCCCCGCTCCCGGAGCGACATGTAGCACGGCGCCACGGTATACTCCCCGACGACGGCCCCGGTCTCGTTGCTGGCGGCGATCAGGGCACGGTCGGCGTTATCGACGATCAGCTCCTCGCCGAAGACGTTGATATACTGCCGCGTGCGGCCCGCAAACCGGATCCGGTAGGGATTCGTCGAGGTGAACTCCACCGTATCGCCGATTTCGTAACGCCACAAACCGTTGTTCGAGGTGATCAGCATGGCGTACACACGGCCGCACTCCACGCCCTCCAGCGGCACGATCGTCCCGCCGCTGCGGAACTCGAAGAAGTTGCCGTAGTCGAGCATCAGCAGCATGTCGTCGCGCGACGGCTCGTCGGCCAGCGCGAAAAAGCCCTCCGAAGCGTTGTAGGTCTCCATGTACTGCATCCGCTCCGAGGGTATCAGCGCCTCGAACGAGCGGCGGTAAGGACCGAATTCCACGCCCCCGTGGGCGAACATGCAGAGGTTGGGCCACACTTCGAGCAGGTTCTGCCGCCCCGTATATTCCAGCACGCGGCGCATCATCGCCAAATTCCACGACGGCACGCCCGCAAAGGCCGTGATGTTTTCACCGACGCACTCGCGGCAGATCGCCTCGACCTTGCGGTCGAAGTCGGGAATGAGCGCCGTAGCCATACGCGGCGCACGGAACCAGCCGCTCCAGAACGTCGTCTCGTGTATCAGTATGGCCGACAGGTCGCCCACCAGATTGCGCCCTTCGCGGCTGCACGACCCGCCCAGCGTCAGCGTCTTGCCTTCGAAAACCCCGGTCTTCGGATTGTTGCCCGAAAAGACCGTCGCCACGTCGCGCATGCCCAGCGTATGGTTCCACCAGAGCGACTCCTCCGTGACCGGGATGTACTTGCTCCGGTCCGACGTGGTGCCCGACGAACGGGCGAAGAGCTTCACGCGGCCCGGCGAAGCGACGTTTTTCTCGCCGGCCAGCATCTTCTCGATGTAGGGCTTGAACGTCTCGTAATCGAACGTCTCGACCATCGTCTGGAACTGCTCGACCGTGCGGACATGCCCCAGATCGTAACGCCAGCCGAATTCAGTCCGCCGTCCGCGGCGCAGCAGCTGCCTGAAGACGCGTTCCTGCGTCTCGGCCGGCCGGCGCCGGAAACGGTCGATGGCCCGCTCGCGCTGCGAAAACCATGCTTTGAGTAATATGCTTCTGAATGACACGTGTCTGTTCGGTTTCGTTGCCGGCGGCGTGCGCTGCCCCGCGCCGTGCGCCGGGCCTCGCGGCACGCGCCGTCAGTTAAAAAAGTATCCTACTTTGCCTACGGACGCGGGCATGGCGAAGACCACCACGCGGTCGTAGGGGTTGATTTCCATATTGTCCACAGCGATGAACACCTTGTCGCCGCGCACGATGCCGCCGATGATCGTATCTTCGGGCAGCCCCAGATCCTTGATCCGGGTCTTGACGGCCGGAGCGTTGGGCTTGACGATGAACTCCAGCACCTCGGCATCGCTGCCCGTCAGGCACTTGATGGCCTGCACGTCGGTGGACATCGTGAAGCGGAAGATGTTCGACGCCGTCACCAGCTTCTTGTTGATGATCGTGTCGATGCCGATCGACTCGGCGAGGTTGATGTAATTGAGGTTCTCGACCTCGGCGATCACCTTCTTGACACCCATGCGCTTGGCGAGCATCGCCGCGAGGATGTTGGTCTCGCTGCGGCCCGTCACGGCCACGAAGGCGTCCATATTGGAAAGCCCCTCCTCCATCATGGCCTCGGTATTACGGCCGTCTTCGTTGATTATCAGCGTCTTGTCAAGCAGCTCCGCCAGCCGGTAGGCCTTCTCGGCGTTGTAATCGACCAGCTTGATATTCACCTCCTCCTGCAATTCGGTGGCGATGCGGATGCCGATGCGCGAACCGCCGAGGATCATCATGTTCTTGATCTCGATATTGGACTGTCCGGAGAACTCCATGACCTGCTTCACGGCGTCCTGACGCGCGATGACGTAGATCACGTCGCCCTCGGTGAAGATCTCGCCCTGCCGGGGGATGATCGTCTCGCCGCCCCGCGTGATGGCCACCGTGCGGTAGCTCAGCGGCGTCTCGTCGTCGAAGCCCTCGATCTGCCGTCCCACCAGCGGCGAGGCCGGTTCCAGACGGAACACCACCAACGAGAGTTTGCCGCTCGAAAAATCGACGTACTCCGTGGTCGAGGTGTGCCCCAGCAGGTTGATGACCTCGCGGGCCGCCACCTTTTCGGGATAGAACAGGTAGTCGATGCCCATGTCGATGAACATCTCCTTGTTGTTGGGTTCGAGGTACTCGTTGTTGTCGATGCGGGCGATGGACTTCCGGGCGCCCAGCTTCTTGGCCAGCATCGCCGCCACGACATTGTCGTTCTCCTCGTGGTTCACGGCGATGAAAAGGTCGCACTTGCGCACCGAAGCCTTGCGGAGCACGGCGAAGGTCGTCGAATCCCCCTCGACGGTAATCACGTCGGCCAGACTCCCCACGTCGGAAAGCAGTTTCTGGTCGCTGTCGATAATGGTGATGTCGTGGCCGTTGCCGCTCAGCATCTTCGCCAGATGGCTCCCCATCTCTCCCGCTCCCGCTATTACGATTTTCATAGTATTGCGTCGTTGTCTTTTTGCATCCGCCGCCGAAGAGAGGGCAGCGTTTTTGCAATTTATCTTACAAATGTATACATTTGTGACCGAAAGCCAAAATTTCGGGACGTAAAAATACCTTATTGATATGCCGACATGGTTAATCGTTTTTCTGTTCGCGCTGGGGGCCGTGGCCCTTTTCGTCGTGGGCATGTCGCTGACGCTGATGATCAAAGGACATAACATCGACTCCGAGATCTCGACCAACAAGAACATGCAGCGGCTGGGCATCAAGTGCGCCGTACACGAAACGCGCGAAGCGGACGGCAGCGCCGGCTGCTCCGACACGCATACGGCCGCGGGGTGTTCGGGCAACTGCTCGGCCTGCGACATCGAAGAGGCCGGGCACAAGAAATAGCCCCGGATGCGAACGCGCTGAAACCCCTGCAAACCCGCCGATTATGACACGACAACCCGAATCCCCGAAGACATTCGTCTGGCGCATATGCTCGGCGCATGTGATCGCCTACTTCACCGCCGGCATCTTCGCCCTCCTCTTCCTCGATTACAGAACCCACTTCTCGTCCGAGTCGCTGGCTCTGCTGATGCGGCCCGTAAGCTCGCCGTGGGTCGCGCTCGGCCCCGGACTGCAGATTTTCCGCGGAGTGCTGATCGCGCTGGCGCTGCTGCCCGTGCGCGGATTCCTGTACGGCAAAAACGGATTCCTCAAGCTGGCGTGGCTGGTTCTGGGCCTGAGTTTCATCTCGACCATAGGTCCCACGCCCGGCTCGTTCGACGGCTACATCTACACGATCCTGCCCGTGCAGTATCATCTGGGCGGAATCCCCGAAGCCGTTTTATACACCGCGCTCTTCGCGGGCATCCTCGCCTTCTGGCACAAATCCGGAAAAAGATACGTCACAACGCTCTCCATCGTACTTGTGGCCGTAATCGTGCTGTTCAGCGTCATGGGATTCCTCGGCGCGGCGCAGGCGGAGTAACGCGGCGGCCGTCGGGCAAAACCGGAGTCCACCGGATGTGATCGAGTGGCGGAAGCCGGCAGTAGTTGCCGGGGCTGAATGAGGTTGGCGGGCTGTAGCAGGCTGAGGTTGGCAAGCTGAGGTTGGCGGGCAGAAGCTGGCCAAAACCGGCTGAGGCCGACTCGCCGGCGAATAAAAAATGAGGTTGCCAGACGCGCGGACGACCTCTTCTTCGTATATCTCGGAAACGGTTCGGAACCGCTTCCGTCAAATCTTGCAGTGTTTCGACCGGCAGACGAACCACGGATTGCGCAGGTCCTCCTCGTTGTAGAGCAGCTCCCGGTCGTCGGGCAGCGTGCGGGTGCGACCGCCCGCTTCGGCGAGAATCAGCTCGCCCGCGGCGGTGTCCCACTCGTACGTATGCGTCGTGCGGACATAATAATCGACCTTCCCCTCGGCCAGCAGGCAGAATTTGTAGGAACTCCCCTGCTCGACGATCTCCAGATCGGGATGCGCTTCGCGCAGGCGGGCGATATGCTCCGCCGTTTCGGGCGTCTGGTGCGACCGCGACACGGCCACCCGCAGGCGGGGATGCTCCGCCCCCTCTTCGAGCGGCAGCTGCCGCCAGCCCGTGACGATCTGGTCGTAGGTGTATTCGGCGGCGGCATCCGGCGCGATATGCTCCTTGACGTAGGAACCCGAATCGCGCCCGGCGACGTACATCTTTTCGAAATAGGGGACATAAATGACAGCCCCCATGCAGACGTTGTTCTCCATCAGGGCGATATTCACGGTAAATTCGTTGTTTCCCTTGATGAACTCGACCGTTCCGTCGAGCGGATCGACCAGCCAGTACAACTCCCAGTTGCGGCGTTCGTCGTAGCGCATCTCGCGGCCCTCCTCACTCAGGATCGGGATGCGCGTGCGGCCCAGATATTCGCGGATGGTTTTGTGTGCTAGGCGGTCGGCGAGGGTGATCGGCGTCTTGTCGTCTTTGAGGCTTATATCGTAATCGTCTAAATTCTTGTAAATATTCATTATCGAGGCTCCGGCCCTGACTGCCGCATTGAACAGCGGCGGCAGCAGATACATCCTCACCTTGTCGTTTATCATCGTAGCTCGTTTTTTGAGTTCGGTAATTTCGATTGCCATGGTAAAGGTAACAAGAATTTATGATATGGTAAAATTTTTCACTCCTATTTTACAGCGGCGCAGCAGCCCCTTCTCGTCGCCGCCCGTACGCCCGCAGGCAATATCGCTAAGGGCCAGCGAAACACATCCGGCGACGCACCACACGAGGGCTGCGGTGAGCAGCACGGCAGCCGCCGGCCACCGGCCCGTCCATACGGCGGCGACGATCGCAGCGGCCAGCGCCGCAGCCGGCACGACACGCAGAACTGCCTGCAAACCAATACGCTGCCTGCGCGCAGACTGGGGCGTATAGAAAACCGGCTCCCAAAGGCTCCGCCGACGGCGCCACGGAACGGCTTTGCCCGGACGGCGCGCAAAACCGCCGGCCGCAACGACGGCTTCGCGGCTCAGCAGCGCGGCAGTCTCTCCGATCCGCGAACGCACGCAATCGCACCCTCCGACGCCCCGCTCCCCCACTTCGGCCACCAGCCGCGCGACAGCGTCCGGCAGCAGAAACTGTCCCTCCCGCACCGGCAGCACGTAATCGTAAGCGGCCACTTCGGCCGCCGCATCGAAATCGCCGGCGGGAGTATCCTGCGCACGGTCCACCAGCACCAGCCTGCGGAAACGGCGTTTGCGCGAACGCCCCAGCGCACGCACGCCCGTCACGGGCAGCTCCTCCGACAGCGCGTATTCGACGCGGATCATGCGGTAGCGGGCCGTAAAGGCCGCAAACTCGACGGGATAACGCAGGGAATCGAGCACCACGATCACCTCATAGTGTGCATATTCGGCCGAAAGCAGGTTTTCGACCTGCTCCTGCGCACGGACGCCGCTGCACAACACCGATATCCCGATGCCGTCGGGCGTGTCGCTCGCCACGGCGTGCGAACCTGCCAGCAGCAGCCGTTTGTTATGTCCCCGCACGACCAGCCAGAGCAGCGCGAGGGCCGCAGCGGCGACAGCGGCAAGCAACAGTAACAGCACGATCAGCATACCAGACTCCGTTTATAGGAATGTATAAGCGATTCGTAGTAGGGACGCTCCCGGTCGTCGAACAACCGCCGCAGCACGGCAGGCGCATAGCCCTCCCGCGCCATGTAACGCATCAGCGCCTTGCGTTCGGCGCGGCTCATCGAGGCGATGCGGCCCGCCACCTCGCGCCGCCTGAGCGAACAGCGCATCGAGCAGAGCGTATAGAGCGCTTCGCGGCCCAGCTCCGGCACCCTTTCGCGGGCCACCATCGCCAGCAGAAGCCTCTCCGCCTCCTCAATGCCGAACTGCCGCACGATACCCAGCCCCACCATCCGCAGGTTGCGGTTCGGAGAGCCGACGAGCGGTTCGTAAGCGATCGGCAACAGACCGCGGCGCAGCATGGCCATGATCTCCGACACTTCGCAGGCCGAAAAGGGATAGTCGTACTCCGCCATCCGGCGCAGCGAGGTCGCAGGTTCGGCTGCCAGCTGCGTCATCAGGGCGTAGAAGCGCACGTAACGGTTGCGGCTGCGCATATAGCGGGCGGCTTCGGCGCCGATGCCGTCTCCGGCGGGCAGCCGGGAGAGCAGCATCAAGTAGCGCGCACGGCGGTACCCCTGCGCGAAGCGTATCCGGCGCAGCAGCCACCCGTCCAGCCCGTATTGCACGACGATGCGGCGCAGCGGCGCCGGGTCAAGCCCGTAGGTCGCCGCCACCAGCCTGCCGACGGTTTCGATCAGCAGGCGGCGGGCGCCCGCACGGCGCAGAAGCGGAAAGCGCGGCGTCTCTTCGCCGCCCGAAAACAAGGCGAGCATGACGATATGCAGGTATTTGCGCTGCAGCACGGCGTCCCTGCCGCGCCTGCGTCTGCGGCGCATCCGCCCGACCGCCATCCCGCCGAGCAGCCAGAGCGTCACGGCGGCGGCCGCCGCGGAATATATCATGAAAAGCGTTTCGGTCATAAAAGCCGGTTCAAATCGTTGGACACCTTGCCCCGCAGCCGCTGCAGGCTCAGCGGGAAAGCCATATACTGGTCCACGCCGCACTCCAGCAGACTCAGGACGGCCTGTTCGGACTGAAGCCACGAAACCACGTAAAACAGCGGCCGTCTCAGTCCCGCGGGACGCACGCCGCGCACGACGTCGCGGCCGCACAAGAAAGGGGCCACATGCAGCACGATCACCAGATCGAACAATACGCGGCGGCAAAGCCCTTCCATCTCGTCCGCATCGGCCGCACAACGCACCTCGGTGCGCATGTCGATCAGCGACAGACGCACCATGTCGCGCAGAAAAATATCGTCCGAAACAATCAGTATCCTGTTCATAAAACCCCGTCCGGCGTGTGCCGGTGCCCTGCCCCGGCCCAAAACCATGCCAGAGCCGCACGGGGCCAAAAAAATTTGCCGGATATGTTGTTTATAAGATAAATATGCGTATATTTGCACTCCGAATTATGTTCAAATACATAACCATCGAATAAATGTACGTTATAGTAGAGATTGCAGGTCAGCAATTTAAAGCTGAAAAAGGTCGGAAACTTTATGTTCACCGTCTTCAGGGCGAAGAAAATTCGTCCGTAAGTTTCGACAAAGTCCTGCTCACAGACAACGACGGTCAGGTCAAAGTAGGTGCACCTGTAGTAAAAGGCGCCTCGGTGAAGTGCAAGATCCTGAAACACCTCAAGGACGACAAGGTTCTGGTGTTCAAGAAAAAGCGCCGCACAGGATATCAGAAATGCAACGGCCACCGTCAGTATCTGACACAGGTCCTTGTAGAGGAAATTGTTGCATAACCCTTTAAAACGGAAGAGAAATGGCACACAAGAAAGGTGTAGGTAGTTCGAAGAACGGACGTGAGTCGGAAAGCAAGCGACTCGGCGTCAAACTGTTCGGTGGCCAGTTCGCAAAGGCGGGCAACATTATCGTTCGTCAGCGCGGCACGGTTCACAACCCCGGTGAAAACGTGGGTATCGGTAAAGATCACACGCTCTTCGCCCTTGTAGACGGCACCGTCGAATTCTGCAAGAAAGGCGCAGGCAAATCGTACGTGAGCGTAACTCCCCTGAGCGAGTAAGCGTTCCATAAGCAACACAGACAGGCGGCTTCCCGACGGGAGGCCGCTTGTTTTGTGAACCCCGAAAGCGCAAGACACACGGTCCGAAGATCATAGGGCACACACCAAAGATCATACGGCGACCAGAGGCCCCAAAGCCGTTTTTCGGCAATCGACTCCGCGGCCCGGCCCCAATACAGACAGGTAGTTGCAGATTGCGAAAAATTGATTACCTTTGTTATGCGGTACACCGTATTGCATGCGTTCTTAACATATCGAGTATATAAACGATTGTATTAACATCCTGAAATCTGGTAAATTTTTTGTAAGTCCAAATACAGTCCGCTCCCGGAAGGGTGCGCGCTGTTTTGTTGGATTTACGGGTTTACCAGAACCTCAGGAGTTACAGATTCAGCGGCACTCTTCTTCTTTGGCACAAATGAGTCCATTTGTCCGCACTCCTGCCGATGCAATCGAATCATATGCGGCGGCAGGATGCTTTCCGATAATCGGATTCTTCATACAAAAGAGAGTTGCGTCACTTTTTTCCTGCCGCCGTTCTTTTTTACTTTCTCCGTCCGCAACATATTCCGCACATCCGGCCGACCGAGCAGTTCCGCCGCATAACACAAAAAAAACGGCAGCCCCTCAGAGAAGGAGTGCCGCAAATTATCCGCGCCGGCGAAACTACTTCTTCGCAGGCTCTTTTTCGACGGCCTTGAATACGGCCAGCGACTTGTCGTCGTCGAAGAAGGTCAGCTCCGAACCCTTGATTTCGAAACGGTCCACGTCGTCGAGCATCTTGACGAACGCATCTTCGTACTGCATGTCGGGGCAGGCCATCCGGGTCATGCCCATATTCTCGAATTCGAGTTTCTTGCCCTTCAGCTCATAGCGGCCGAAGAAACGGTTGCAGTTGGTGCGTCCGGCGACCATCGTGTCGGCGGCATTGAACTCCAGCGTGAAGAAATCCGCCTCCTGATTGATCGCCGTCGCCGGAATCGACCCCATTTGGGCGAGTTTCCAAGTCGTACCTTCGAGCGTCTTGTCCTGCGCGGCGCTTCCGCACGCAGCCATCGTAACGAGCAGCGCTGCGGCTGCAAAATACTTTTTCATCATAAATACATATAAGTTAATAACAGAACGCCGCGTGCAAAAACCGCACAAAACCTGACGGCGTCGACTCTTACGCGCCCCAAAGTTAGCAATTCCCGGCCGGATACGCAACCCCGGCGACAAAAAACACAGGCAGGTTCTCACATAGGCAGTTTTTGGGCGGCTCCCGAAAAAAAGCCATCCGGAACAAATCGCTCCGGATGGCCGCAAATCGGGCAAAGCCCCGAATTACATTTTTTTCAGGAATTACATTTTTTTCAGATAAACCGCGATCTGCAGTTCCGTCGTTGCGTTGAACAGATCGTCGAGAATGACAGCGGGATCGAGTCCCATCATCTGCGACGGATCGAGTCCCAGCCCGCCGAGCACGTCCTTGAGCAGCTTGACATAGGGCAGCATCATGGCGCGGTCCACATACAGGCGGAACACACCGCCCTCAAAGGTGTACTTGAACGGAATGGCGTAATGGCTGTCGGTCGAAACGACACTCAGCCCCTTATAAGCGCCGAGCATCTTGTCGATCTCGGAAAGAATCTCCATCCCCTCCTGCTTCTCGATCGCCCGGATGAAATCCTTGCTGACGGCAGCGAAGAACAGGTTCGACTCCGTATAGAAACTCAGCGCGCCTTCGGGCAGGACAGCGGCGGTCTCGGCACTCGGAAATACCGATACGGCCTCGGCGAACGTCGGCGAGAAGATCGTCGTCATGATGTCGGCTCCCTCCTCGACCACCACGTCATGGTATTTGGCGGCAAACAAACCGTCGCTATGCAGATCGAGCTGAACCAGACCGCTCGACACGAATTGCGAACCGATGGCCGACACCAAATCCAAGATGGTATTGAACGGCATTACGAACGAACCGGCAGGCATCCCCATGCTCTCCGAGAGATCGATACCGGGAATATTATCCGGATCCGTCCATGCAGCGGCTACTTCCAGATAAAGCCTCGAAGGCTCACCGCCCCACTCGTCGGGCACTTCTTTAAAGTAGTGCGGCGTATAGCTGCCGACCAATTCGGACGATACCTGCGGTTTCTTCACCTTTCCGTCGTCATCGTTACAAGCCGTAAAGGCAGCCAAGGCAGCGCACACGACAAACACGGACGCAATTTTGTGCAAGAGATTTTTCATAAGCGAGATTAGATAGTGTTAATTCAAATGTGCGGCAAAGTTATCTCCGGGGCCGATTATGAACAAATAAATTCATTCGGGGGGGGGGATTTTTCAAACGGACAGCAAATTTTTCATCACGAACCGAATTGCCGGAACACAAAAAAGGCCGCGGCACTAATGCCGCGGCCGAAGCCGTTTCGCCGCCCGAACGGATTTCGAACGAACCTCCGAACGGATTTCGAACGAACCTCCTGACAGCCCGCCGACCGAACGGTTTTCGAACCATCCGCTCGGACAGATTCCGGACTGTCGTCCGGACCTATTTCGGGCGCCTTCCCGGAGGAGTTTCAGACTGCCATTCGGAGGGATTCCGCCCCACCGTCCGGACAAATCCCGGACCGCTTCCCGGAGGAATTTCAGGTCGTCATCCCGGACAGATTTCAGGTCCCCGGACGGATTCCGGGCCGCCATCCGTACGAACCACAACTCGGACGCACCGCCGCCCCGGAAATCGCACCGCAAAGCGGGCGGTATTCCCAGCGGCGCAACGTGCGGCCGCAACCGCCTTACCCAAACAAGCGGTTCAGCAGCGCCGCCAACCTGTATCCGGCTTTCAGCACCTGCGCCTCGGCGAACTCGTGCGAGAAAATGATGAAGTCGCGCGACTCCTCGTACGAAAGCGTCTGACCGGCCTTGGTCCAGTCGTAGATCACGCGGCACTCGCGGGCGCTGTCGGCCAGCCAGTCGCGGGGCGTGCCTTCGGCGATATCGCGTTTTTCCCGCTTCGAACAGCGGTCGAGCTGGTGCCCGTATTCCAGATAATGCCACTTGTTGCTCAGCGTAAGCGCCCACTCGTCCCAGTAATTATGCAGGCCGTACTCCTTGCCGCTGAGCGTGAATTTGAAACTCTTGTACCACGGATATTTCACGTGTCCCGGACAGTGCATGTCGCCGACGAGATGTACGATAAAGCGGATCGAGACCGTCACCGTCGAATCGTTTTGATTGCGGTAATCTTCCACTTTCGCAATGCAGTCGTCCAGAAAAGTCATCGCGTCGCCTTCGGGATCGGGCACGTAGTTTCCCCCGGCATCGACCTTGTTGGTGTGCCACGTGTTGGTGTGCCTGTAGGCCGGCGTGTGGCGGACCTGATCCATCCACGAGGCATAATAGACGATCGAACGGCCGCCGAGATACTTTTCGATGTTTTTCTTGGCTTTGGGCGTCAGGTTGCATTCGGCGATGTAGGCGATCGCATCGTGGCCGATTTTCCCCCAGCCGAACGCCGTCGCGCACCAACAGCTGAGCACGGCCGTCAGCAGACATACGGATAGTTTTTTCATTTCGAATTAGTTTTAAGGTGATTTCGAAACAAATATAAAGAATAGATATTAAATAAGCAACAAAAAGCAATTACAATCATTTCTTTTCACACTTTATCCTATCCATGCAAGCGATACGACGCCGGATGCGATCCGGCCCGACAACAAAAAAAAGGCCGCGGCACAATGCCGCGGCCTTTCACATAGCTGTCATACAGATCAGTACTCCATCTTGGCAAGACGCTGGTAGCTGTTGTAACGCCACTTGGCGTTCTCCTCAGCGGCAGCGAACAGCTCCTCGGCCTCGGCCGGGAACGACTTCTTGAGCGAAGTGTAACGCACCTCCTTCATCAGGAAGTCGCGGAACTTCGACCAGTCGGGTTCCTTCGAGTCCATCACGAACGGATTCTTGCCCTGCTCTTCGAGCTGCGGATTATAGTGCCACAGGTGCCAGTAGCCGCAGGCTACGGCCTCCTTGCCCACGGTCTGCGTGCGCGTCATGCCGCCCTTGATGCCGTGGTTGATACACGGCGCGTAAGCGATCACGAGCGACGGTCCGGGATAAGCCTCGGCCTCCTTCAGCACGTTGAAGAGCTGCATCTGCGACGCGCCGATCGAAACCTGCGCCACGTATACGTAACCGTAGGTCATGGCAATAGCGCCGAGGTCCTTCTTGCGGATACGCTTACCGGCCGACGCGAACTTGGCGACGGCGCCCACGGGCGTCGATTTCGACGACTGACCGCCGGTATTCGAGTAAACCTCGGTATCCACGACCAGAATATTCACATCCAGACCCGAAGCCAGCACGTGGTCCACGCCGCCGAAGCCGATGTCGTAACCCCAGCCGTCGCCACCGATGATCCACTGCGACTTCTTCACCAGCCAGTCCTTCATTTCGAGAATGTCCTTGCAGTAGTCGCAGCCGCAGGCCTCCATCATCGGGATCAGGCGGGCCGAAACCTCGGCCGACTTGGCCGACGAACCGCGCGCGGCGATCCACTCCTGCATGACGCCCTTCAGCTCGTCCGAGCACTTCGTGCAGTTGGCGATCGCCTGCTCCATCGACTCCTGAATACGGTCGCGGAGTTTCTCGACGCCCACGTGCATACCCAGACCGAACTCGGCGTTGTCCTCGAAGAGCGAGTTGGCCCATGCGGGACCCTGTCCTTTGTCATTGGTGCAGTACGGCGTCGAAGGAGCCGAACCCGAATAAATCGAGGTACAACCCGTGGCGTTGGCCACCATCATCTTCTCGCCGAACAGCTGCGAAATAGCCTTGATATAGGGAGTCTCGCCGCAGCCTGCGCAGGCGCCTGAGAACTCGAAGAGCGGTTGCGCGAACTGCAGGTTCTTGACGCTCTTGGTCTTGTCCACGACCTGCTTGTAGCCGATGTTCTTTACGATATAATCCCAATTCCTCTGCTGGGGCAGCTGCGATTCGAGCGGTTTCATCACCAGCGCCTTCTCCTTGGCGGGGCAAACGTCCACGCAGTTGCTGCAGCCCGTACAGTCGAGCGGCGAAATCTGGATGCGGAACTTGTAGTCCTTCGTCTCGCCCAGACCCTGCTTCCACTCTACGCCCGAAGCGGCAGCTTCGGCCTCCGTTGCGAGGAACGGACGGATCACGGCGTGCGGGCAGACATAGGCGCACTGGTTGCACTGGATACAGTTCTCGATCTTCCATTCGGGCACGTTCACGGCGATGCCGCGCTTCTCGTAGGCGGCCGTACCGTTCTCCCACGTACCGTCCTCACGGCCCGTAAAGGCCGATACGGGCAGGTCGTCGCCCTTCAGGCCGTTGATCGGCTCGACGATCTTGCGCACGAATTCGGGACACGAAGCGTCCGAAACATGCACGAAGCCCTTGTCCTCGATCGAAGCCCACTCAGCAGGAATCTCGACCTTAACGACGGCATCGCCGCCGGCGTCCACGGCCGCATAGTTCATGTTGACGATATCCTCGCCCTTCTTGCCGTAGGACTTCTGGATCGCCTTCTTCATCTGCTCGACGGCCTTGTCGAACGGAATGACGTTGGCGATCTTGAAGAACGCCGACTGCATGATCGTGTTAGTGCGCGAACCCAGCCCCAGCTCGGCGGCGATCTTCGTGGCGTTGATGATATAGAAGTTGATCTTGTTCTTGGCGAGGTAAGCCTTCATGTGCGCGGGCAGCGTCTCGCAGGTCGTAGCGGCGTCATGCACCGAGTTGAGCAGGAACGAGCCCCCGGCCTTCAGGCCCTTGAGCACGTCGTACTTGTCCACGTACGAAGGCACGTGGCAGGCCACGAAGTCGGGCGTGGTGACCAGATAGGGCGAAGTGATGGGCAGGTCGCCGAAACGCAGGTGCGACGAGGTGTAACCGCCCGATTTCTTCGAGTCGTACGAGAAATATGCCTGACAGTATTTGTTCGTCGTGCCGCCGATGATCTTGATCGAGTTCTTGTTGGCGCCCACCGTACCGTCGGCGCCCAGACCGAAGAACAACGCTTCGAACGTGCCGGGCTTGGCCAGCGAGATCTCCTCGCCCACGGGCAGCGAACGGAACGTCACGTCGTCCACGATACCCACCGTGAACTGGTTCTTGGGTTCGTTGGCCGCGAGGTTCGTGAACACGGCCAGCATCTGCGCCGGCGTGGTGTCCTTCGACGAAAGACCATAACGGCCGCCGATGATGAGCGGCTTGTTCTTGCACGGGCAGGTGGCGAAAGCCTCCACCACGTCGAGGTAGAGCGGATCGCCGTTGGCTCCCGGCTCCTTGGTGCGGTCCAGCACGCAGATGCGCTTCACGCTTTCGGGCAGCACCTCCATCATGTATTTCACCGAGAAGGGACGGTAGAGGTGAACGGTCACGACGCCCACCTTCCCGCCTTTGGCGTTCAGGTAATCGACCGTCTCCTTGAGGGTCTCGGTCACCGAACCCATCGCGATCACGATGTTCTCGGCGTCTGCCGCTCCGTAGTATACGAAGGGCTTGTACTCGCGGCCGGTGATCTTCGAAATCTCGCGCATCGCGTCTGCGACCATGTCGGGCACGGCGTCATAGAAGGGGTTGGAGGCTTCGCGGGTCTGGAAATAGATATCGGGGTTCTGGGCCGTACCGCGCGTCACGGGGTGTTCGGGGTTGAGCGCACGCTGGCGGAAGGCCTTCAGCGCGTCGCGGTCGAGCATCGCCGTCAGGGCGGCTTCGTCGATCAGCTCGATCTTCTGGATCTCATGCGAGGTGCGGAATCCGTCGAAGAAGTGCAGGAACGGCACGCGCGACTTGAGCGCCACGATGTGCGCCACGCCCGCGAGGTCCATCACCTCCTGTACGGACGAGGTGGCGATCATCGCGAATCCGGTCTGACGGGTCGCCATGACGTCCTGATGGTCGCCGAAAATAGACAGCGACTGCGCGGCCAGCGCGCGGGCCGACACGTGGAACACGCCGGGAAGCAGCTCGCCGGAGATCTTGTACATATTCGGAATCATCAGCAGCAGGCCCTGCGACGCGGTAAACGTCGAAGTGAGGGCGCCGCTCTGGAGCGAACCGTGCACGGCGCCTGCGGCGCCCGCCTCGGACTGCATCTCCACGACTTTCACCGTTTCGCCGAAAATATTTTTACGACCTTGTGCAGCCCACTCGTCCACGAGCTCGGCCATGGTCGAGGAGGGCGTGATGGGGTAAATCGCCGCAACTTCCGAGAACATGTATGCAACATGCGCCGCAGCGTAATTACCGTCACACGTGATAAATTTCTTTTCTGCCATTTTGTTAAAATTTTAGATGATATTGTGTGTGTTTTCTGAATTCAGGACAGAATGCGTTGCAAAGATAGCAAATCCGGCGGAAAAAACAGTCCGATTTCAGAACAAAAAATCAGGAATTTTTACCATTCGGGGTGTTAGCGGAATAACACTCAAGGTTGTTAATTTTTTAACACAAACCTGCGGAAATCACGGAGTTGCAAAACCGATTTACCCATAGCGCGTTACCACGGCGGCACACTTTCCGGCGCTCCGCCGGGCCTCCTCCGGGGAGCGTCTCCCGGCTCCTGAACAGACGCACATTCCATGCCGTGCCAAAATAACGCAAAACAGCCTGCATTGAGCAAATTCGGGTTTAACGGATGGGTTGTTCGGGCAGTGCAATTGCAGATCGGGAAAATTTTTCTACTTTTGTTCCCCGAATTCGTTCTTTACATATCGTCATATGTCAACGATGTATTGGGACCCTAAAATCTGGTAAATTTTTTGCAATCCCGCAATATCCGTCGTACCCCGAAGGGTGCGTGCTGTAATTTGTGGGATTGAAGGCTTACCAGAGCCGTAGGGTCCACAGATTCGGCAGCACTCTTCCCGTTTTCCTGCCGCAGCACACCGGGCCATATGCGGCGGCAGGATTTATGGATTCACAATCCCCAAACTTCATAGTCACAGAATCCATCAAACAAATGAGGCGTCACTACTATTCCTGCCGCCGCTTTTTTACTATCTTTGCAGCCATATGATCGAATACAAAAAGAAAATACTGGCGAACGGACTCACGGTCGTCGTCAACCGCGACCCGGTCTCGAAGCTCGCCGCGGTAAACATCCTCTATAAAGTAGGCGCACGCAACGAAAATCCCGAACGCACGGGGTTCGCGCATCTGTTCGAACACCTCATGTTCCGCGGCACGCGCCGCATACCCAACTTCGACCTGCCGGTGCAGATGGCCTGCGGCGACAACAACGCCTTCACCAACAACGACTATACCGATTTCTACATCACCCTGCCGAAAGACAACGTCGAGACGGCCCTGTGGCTCGAAAGCGACCGCATGGAGGGGCTTGACATCACGCCCGAAAAACTCGAAACCGAGAAACGCGTGGTGATCGAGGAGTTCCGCCAGCGCTACCTCAACCAGCCCTACGGCGACCAGCCGATGCTGTTGCGGGCGCTGGCCTACAAGGTCCACCCCTACCGCTGGGCCACCATCGGGCTGACGCCCGAACATATCGCCCAAGCGACGCTCGACGAGGTGCAGGCCTTCTACCGCGCCCACTACCGCCCTTCGAACGCCATTCTTTCGATCTCGGCCGACATCGATGAAGAGAAGATGCTCGATCTGGCCGAAAAGTGGTTCGAGCCGCTCGCCAACCGGCCTGCGGCCCCGGACCACATCCGTCAGGAACCGGTCCAGACCGCACCGCGCCGCGAGGTCGCCGAGCGCGACGTCCCCGCCACGACGGTTTCGCTGGCCTTCCACATGGGCGGACGCACCTCGCCCGACTTCTACATCGCCGACCTCGTGTCGGACCTGCTGGCCGGCGGCGACTCGGCGCGGCTCTACACGCATCTGGTCAAGGAGCAGCGGCTGTTCTCGTCGGTGAACGCCTACATTTCGGGCGACGTCGATCCCGGACTCTTCGTCTTCACGGGCCAGCTCCTGCCGGAGACGACACCCGAACAGGCCGAAGCGGCCTTCCGCGCCGAAATCGAAGCGCTCCGGACCCGGCCTGCGACGGATTACGAGGTCGAGAAGGTCAAAAACAAGTTCGAAGCCAACACGCTCTTCGGCGAACTGAACGTAATGAACAAGGCGATGAACCTCGGCTTCTACGAGATGCTGGGCGACCTGCCGCTCGTCAACCGCGAGGTTGCGGCCTACCGGGCCGTCACTACCGACGACATCATCGACTTCAGCCGCCGCACGTTCCGGCCCGAAAACTGTTCCACCCTCATTTACAAAGCAAGCAAATGACACAACCGCCTCTCGTAATACCCGCGACCGTCGAGGTCCCGCAGGCCGAAAAGACGACGCTCTCCAACGGCGCCACGCTCTACACGCTCGCCTCGGACGACTTCGAAGTGCTGCGCATCACCTTCGTGTTCCGCGCCGGATCGGCCGTGCAGCGGGTTCCCTTCTCGGCATCGGCCGCTGCGAACATGCTCGCGGAAGGCACGCGCGACATGACGGCGCAGCAGATCGCCGAACAGCTCGACTATTACGGCTCCTATTTCGACGTCAACATCGACCGGGACTACGCCTATATCAGCTTCTGCACGCTCTCCAAATTCTTCGGACAGACGCTGGCCGTGGCCGAGCAGGTGCTCCTGCATCCGACATTTCCGGAGGAGGAGCTGCGCACCTACTGCGCCAAGCGCAAACAGCGGCTGGCCATCGAGCGCACGAAAGTGGACGTCGAAGCCCGCGAAGCGTTCGCCCGGACGATGTTCGGTCCCGAACACCCCTACGGCATTTCGGCCGACGAAAACGATTACGACCGCCTGACGCGGGCCGACGTCGCGGAATTCTACGCCCGCCATTACACGGCCGCCAACGGCTTCGTGGTGTGCAGCGGACGCATCGGCGAGCAGGAACGGGAAGCCGTGGCCGCCCTCGCGGAACGGCTGCCGCGGTCGGAGTCCGAAACCGGGACGCCGTTTCCGGCGCCCGTAACCCGGCACGAAGCCTTCGTCGAACACCCCGGCGCCGTGCAGTCTTCGATCCGCATCGGACGCATGCTCTTTCCGCGCCAGCATCCCGACTTCTTGGGCATGCAGGTCGTGGCGTCGGCGCTGGGCGGCTACTTCGGATCGCGCCTGATGCAGAACCTGCGCGAAGAGCGCGGCTACACCTACGGCGTGGTGGCCGCCATGGTCAATTTCGAGCAGGCGGGCTACTTCGCCGTCGCAACGCAGGTCGGCACCGACGTCACGCGCGACGCCCTGCGGGAAATCTACGCTGAAATCGAACAGCTGCGCACGGAACCGATGCCCGACGAAGAGCTTTTGCTGGTCAAGAACATCATGATCGGCGAGATGATGCGCATTCTCGACGGCCCGTTCGGCATCGCCGACGTCACGATCGAAAACATCCTCTGCGGCCGGGACCACACCGTCATCGGCGAAAACATCCGCCGCATACAGGCCATGACGCCCGCCGACGTACAGCGTCTGGCGCAGAAATATCTCGCGCGCGAGGATCTGGTGACCGTCATCGCAGGCGACCCCGCCCCGGAGGAGCGGCAGGCCGCGGAAGAAAAGGCGGATCGCCAGTGACGCGCAGCCGAATTTCACCCCGGCGGCCGCAACAGCGCATAGACAGAACAGTAAGCGGAAACCCCGGCCATACGGAACCGGCAACAAAAAAGCATCCCTCAACGGGATGCTTTTGGTTTCAATGCAGACACATGACACATGGTCGCAGGCGTACGATCGCACAACGTATGACCGCAGACGCATAATGCACGGTGCATGATGCACGGCGCACGGACTCCGAACGGCTACGTTCTGTTCGCCGCGACCCAGTCGGTCAGCTCCACGAAGTCGGCGACCGAAAGCTGCTCGGCGCGCTGCGTGAAGAAAGGATGCTCCGCGCCGCCGAAATTGCCGAATACCGACCGCAGCGAGTTGCGGATCATCTTGCGCCGCTGTCCGAAGGAGGCTTTCACGACCTTCACGAACAGCGTTTCGTCGCAGGCGAGCCGCTCGACGCCGTTGCGGCGCAGGCGGATCACCGCGCTCTTGACCTTGGGCGGCGGATTGAAAACCGTCTCATTGACCGTAAAAAGATACTCGATATCGTACCACGCCTGCAAAAGCACCGAAAGGATGCCGTACTCCTTCGAGCCGGGAGGTTCGGCCAGCCGCACGGCGACCTCCTTCTGGATCATGCCGACGCATTCAGGCACCAGATCGCGGTTCTCCAGCACCTTGAAGAATATCTGCGAAGAGATATTGTAGGGAAAATTGCCGATGATCTTCAGCCCTCCGGGAAACAGTTCGCGCAGGTTCATCTTCAGGAAGTCGCCTTCCATCAGACGCGGCGTGAATTCGGGATAATGCGCATGCAGGTATTCGACGCTTTCCGGGTCGATTTCGGCCCCGTAGGTGACGATGTCGTCGCGCCTGAGCAGAAACTGCGTCAGCACGCCCATGCCGCACCCGACCTCCAGCACGTCGCAGCGCCCGGCGGCTTTCGCCCCCTGCCCGGCATCCGGCGTAACATCCGGCTCTATACCCGACACACCCTCCGGCCCTGTCTCCTGCGCAACATCCCGCCCGGCACCCGCCGCGACACCCGGTTCCGTACTCTGCACGACATCCGGTCCGGCACCCGCCGCGACACCCCGCCCGGCAGCAATTTCCGTCGTCCGGCCATCGACTGCGACTGCGGCATCCCCGGTTGCGGCCGCTGCACCCGTCTCGGCAGCGTTTCCGGTCCCTCTTTTCGCTGCGACGATTACGGCCGTCTCCGGCTCCTCCGGTCCCCTCCCAGCCGCAGCCGGCCCGTCCGCTCCGGGAAGAGCGGGAACAGCAGAAGCTGTCCGCAGCCGGATCTCTCCGCCCAAAAGCGAGTCGCAGATTTTGCGCGCGATATTCAGATCGACCAGAAAATGCTGGCCCAGCGCCTTTTTAGCCCTTACTTCACTCATTCTATTTCAGCAATTCATAATAACAGCCGTTCCCGAACGCTCCGTCCCCGACAAAAGCACGGTGCATCGCCCCCCACGAAACGGAATCCGGCTTCGGCCAGCACCCGCTGCAAAGCGGGATTCGAGGCGTATGCGGCGGCAAAGATACGAATTATCGGGGTATTTGCGAAAACCCGCTCCGCGGCCCGCGACACGGCGGCGGTCATAACGCCCGTCCCCGGTACGAAGCCCCGATCCAATAGCCGATTCCGGCGTTGAACCGCCCGACATCCGTCTCCGGCGCAAACCCGATGCCGCCCACGGCTTTGCCGCCGATCACTACGGCGAAATCCTCCGGCCGGGATTTGGCCGCGGCCTGCGCGATGAAGGCGTCCCCTTCGCCTCAGCCCTCTCAAAAAAAAATCCGCCGGGCCAATGTCCGGCGGATAACTCTCAGCGCTTCTGTCTGCGCGATTTCTTCTTCTCCTGCCGCTCCTTGGCCCGGCGTTCGAGCCGCACGCGGCGCTGCGTCAGGCGGAACGTGTAGAGCAAGCCCACGAAACCCACGCCCAGCAGCGTAATCCAGAACCAGACGGCAATGCCCCGTTCCATATACTCCAGCGCGTAAATCACGCCCGCGACCGCCACGATCATCATCACGAGACGGACGATCTGCATAACATTCGTTTTCCTCATATCACTCTTTATTTTACACGTTTCCGACTCCGGGCGCCGGCCGCCGCAACCGCCGCGCCGCACGGACCGGCATACAAAACCGCACGCAAAACCGCACGCAAAACCGCTGCACAAACCGCAGCACGGACCCGCGTGCACCGATCGTCCTCTTCCCCGCGCGCCATACGCCACAAAACGGCTGCGTCGTCCTGCCGGAAAACACGGTCTCCACGCTCCGAAACAACTGTAAAGCGCCCCGTCAAGGAATCTGGTGCCTGTTCACCTCGTCGAGGTGCCTGCACTTGCGCTTGTGGCATTCATTATACACCATACCCGCGCCGGCCAGTGCAAACAGCACCGCCACGATCAGGTCGAAAATACAGTTCTTGTTCGACAAAGCCCAGAATATATTGACACCGAGCCACACGAGCGTCACAATCAGGAAAATCACGGCAACAGTAAAAGTCTTTTTGTTCATAGGCATATTTGTTAAGTTAGTCCATTGCTCGGAACAGTGACGCAACAGCCGCGGGACAGCAGGTCGGTACAGGGCGTCAGTTACCCTGCTCGCACATGAATTTGATACGCACCAGACGTATCTCCTCCTCGGTATAGTCGGCCCCCAGTTCGTCGATGGCCGCATCGAGCGAGTCGCTCTCGGCGTCCTCCTTGAAATAGAGGTATATGTCCTCGATCTTGTCCTCGTCCATAAACTCCCGGAGGTAATAGGAGATGTCGAGCTTCGTGCCCGAATTGACGATTCCCTCGATCTCGGTCAGCAGCTCGTCGAAATCGAGATCCTTGGCACGGGCGATGTCCTCGAAATCCATCTTCCGGTCGATCGACTGGATGATGAAGATCTTGTTGCCCGACTTGTTGCCGACCGACTTGACGATCATGTCCTGCGGACGAATGATCTCCTTCTCCTCGACGTAGGCCTTGATCAGCTTGATGAACTCCTCGCCGAACTTGCGGGCCTTGCCCACGCCGACGCCGGTAATGTTCTGCATCTCTTCGAGGGTGATGGGGTACTGCACGGCCATATCTTCGAGCGACGGGTCCTGAAAGATGACGAACGGCGGCAGCCCGTGCTGCTTGGCGACCTTCTTGCGCAGGTCCTTGAGCATCGAGAACAGCTCCTCGTCCGCCGCGCCGCCCTTGCCCATCGGGGCCACGGCCTCGGCCTCCCGCTCCTCCTCGTCGTAATTGTGGTCGAGCGTCACGGTCACGGGGAACGGCATGGCGATGAAATTCTCGCCCTTGCGGTTCACCGAGATCAGTCCGTAATTCTCGATATTCTTGTCCACCAGTCCGAGGATGAGCGCCTGACGCAGTACGGCGCCCCAGAAACTGGCGTCGTGCTCGGCGCCTGCGCCGAACCACTTGCTCTTGTTGTGTCCGTAGCTCTTTATCAGCGCCGTGGTCTTGCCCGTCAGCACATTCACCAGATAGTCGCCCTTGAACTTGTCGCCGATGTCGCGCAGAGCCTCCAGCAACATCTTCAGCGCGGCCTTGGCGTCGATCTTGGGCCGCGGATTGCGGCAGTTGTCGCAGTTGCCGCAGTTCTCCTCCGTATACTCCTCGCCGAAGTAGTGCAGCAGCGTCTTGCGGCGGCACATCGAACTCTCGGCGTACGACACCGTCTCCTGCAGCAGCAGTTTGCCGATCTCCTGTTCGGCGATGGGCTTGCCCTGCATGAACTTTTCGAGTTTCTGAATGTCCTTGTAACTGTAGAAAGTCAGGCAGTAGCCTTCGCCGCCGTCACGGCCGGCGCGGCCCGTCTCCTGATAATAGCCTTCGAGCGACTTGGGTATGTCGTAATGGATCACATAACGCACGTCGGGCTTGTCGATGCCCATGCCGAATGCGATCGTGGCGACGATCACGTCGGCGCGCTCCATCAGGAAATGGTCCTGATTGGCGGCGCGCGTCGCGGCGTCCATGCCGGCGTGGTAGGCCAGCGCCTTGATGCCGTTGGCCACGAGCAGTTCGGTCAGCTCCTCGACCTTCTTGCGGCTCAGGCAGTAGATGATGCCGCTCTTGCCCTCGTTCTGCTTGATGAAACGGATGATGTCGCGGTCCACGTTGTGCTTGGGCCGGATTTCGTAATAGAGGTTCGGGCGGTTGAACGACGACTTGAAGACCGAAGCGTCGGACATGCCTAGATTCTTCTGAATGTCCAGCTGCACCTTGGGCGTGGCAGTAGCCGTCAGGGCGATCAGCGGCGCAGGACCGATTTCGTTGATGATCGGGCGTATGCGGCGGTACTCAGGCCGGAAGTCGTGCCCCCACTCCGAGATGCAGTGCGCCTCGTCGATGGCGTAGAACGACACCTTTATCTTATGCAGGAAAGCCACGTTGTCCTCCTTGGTCAGCGACTCAGGGGCGAAATAGAGCAGCTTGGTCTTTCCCGACAGCACGTCGGCGCGCACCTGCGCCACGGCGGTCTTGTTGAGCGACGAGTTGAGGAAATGGGCGATCCCCGAATCGGCCGAGAAGGTGCGCATGGCGTCCACCTGATTCTTCATCAGCGCGATAAGCGGTGAAATGACGATCGCCACGCCGTCCATGATCAGGGCGGGCAGTTGGTAGCACAGGGACTTTCCGCCGCCCGTCGGCATAAGCACGAACGTATCGTTTCCCTCCAGCACATTGCGGATCACAGCCTCCTGATTCCCTTTGAACGACGAAAAGCCGAAGTATTCCTTCAGCTTGTCGTGCAGCAGGGACGATTCATTTTGTTTCATTTCGCCGATTCTACTCTTTATTCACAAATTCTTAGGTAAAGTTAGCAAAAAATTCGGAATTCCGCACCATCTACCGATAAAAATTCAGCGTCCCGGCGATTGGAGCAAGCCCGGCCGCGCCCGGCTCAACGAAATGGTTTCGTTTCTTTCCGGTACGGACACAAGAACGGGCGCCCCGGAAAAATGGCATATTCTATGCAAAAGAGTTCCCCGATCCCCTGCAAACAGTTTGCTGTCCGACGCTTATTAACCGACATAACCAGTCAGCCATGAAAAAACGCTTACTATCCGCACTGCTGTTCACCGCCGCACTGAGTCTCCCGGCGGCCGCGCAGACGCTCCCCGCACAACCCGCCCCGGAAGGCTCCGGCACACGACCGGCACCCCGAACAAGCGCCGCCGAGATCGACGACGCCAATGACGCCGCTTCGCCGGAAGAGGTCTTGAAGAAGATCACCCGGTTCGAGAAGATTCTCGCCGCGCTGCCCAAATTTTCGGGCTATGCACAGATCGGCTACACCTACCAGACCAACGTCGGGGGAACGGACGGCAAAAATTCGTCGTCGTTCAACGTCAAGCGCATGCGTCTGATCCTCACGGGCGACATCTCCCGCACGTTCGACTACAAGATGCAGTTCGAGGGCTTCTCCAGCTCGGCCGACCAGCAGGGCAAGGCGCTCATCACCGTGCAGGACATGTACCTGCGGGCCAAAATCCGCCCCCAGATACACATCTGGGCCGGTCAGTTCCCCGTTCCGCTGACCATCGAGAATTACGACATCTCGCCCGGCACGCTCGAAGTCCCCAACTTCTCGCACGCCATTCTCAAAATGGTCTGCCGCAACGCCGTGTCGGGCTACAACACCTACGGACGCGACTGCGGCCTGCAAGCCACGGGCGCGTTCCTGCACCGCGACGGCTGGGACATGCTCACCTACAACCTCGCCCTCTTCAACGGCTCGCAGATGAACCGCCCGGACGACAACAAGTCGAAAGACATCGTGGCGCGCCTCACATTCTTCCCTTTCAGGGAGCTGCGCATTTCAGGCTCGGTGAACTGGGGCGAATACACCAACAACACGGTTTCGAAGGACTATATCCCCATGACGCGCTACGCCGCCGGCTTCTGGTACGACAGCGAACACATCCTCGTCCGGGCCGAATACGCGCACACCGGCTCCTCCGCGGCCTACACAGACAAGACGACGGGGGAAAAGACACGCGGCAAGGTCGACGAACAGATGTACTACCTCATTGCAGGCTACAAATTCAAGGGCAAATACATGCCCGTAATCCGCTACGACGTCTTCAACGGCAAACGCAACACCTACCTGCCCGGCTCGGTCGGCAAGCAGCAGGACTTTCTGGTGGGCTTCCTCTACATGCCCATTCCGCGGCTGAAGGCGCAGGCCGCATGGACGCTTTCGAAATACTCGGCGGCGGGAGCCAAGAACGGCAACGGCTTCGAAGTGGCGCTGATCGGATTCTTCTGACGCCCGGCCCGATTGTCCCCGCAGTTGCCGGGACAACATCGCCGCACGCTCCGGCCCGCACGCCCGGCCGCCGGGGAACATTTCCGCGGCCGTTCGGAACCTTTTTGCCGCCGCTGCGGAAAATTTCCGGACTTCGTCCCCTTTCCGGAGAGAATTATGGCCCCGCGGTTTGGAGTTTTTACCTACTTTATATACCTTTGTTGCGACGGCCCCGGCCCGCAGCCTTCCCGTTCCGGCTCATCGGCCCGAATACGGAACCGCTTCGGGATGAAGGGGCTGCAAACTTAACCATGCAGCAACATGCGCCTATACACAAGCGAACTTGTCAAGAAATATAAAGCCCGCACGGTCGTCGATCATGTCTCGATCGACGTCAATCAGGGCGAGATCGTCGGACTGCTCGGCCCCAACGGAGCTGGCAAGACCACGACCTTCTATATGATCGTGGGACTCATCAAGCCCAACGAAGGACGCATTTTTCTGGAAAACGACGAGGGACAGGTCGCCGAGCTGACCAACGAACCGGTCTACAAGCGCGCGCAGATGGGCGTGGGCTATCTGGCGCAGGAAGCGTCGGTTTTCCGCCGCCTGTCGGTCGAGGACAACCTTCGCGCCGTGCTCGAAATGACCGAATATTCGAAGGAGTATCAGGCCGAGCGCGTCGAGTCGCTGATCGAGGAGTTCCGCCTGCAGAAGGTCCGCAAGAGCCTCGGCATCCAGCTTTCGGGCGGTGAACGCCGCCGCACGGAGATCGCGCGCGCCGTGGCCATCAACCCGGCGTTCATCCTGCTCGACGAACCCTTCGCGGGCGTGGACCCGATCGCCGTCGAGGACATCCAGTCGATCGTGGCGACGCTCAAGCACAAGAACATCGGCGTGATCATCACCGACCACAACGTCGACGAGACGCTGGCCATCACCGACCGCACCTACCTGCTCTACGAAGGCAAGATCCTCAAAACCGGCACCGCCGAGGAGCTGGCCGCCGACCCGATGGTCCGCAAGGTCTATCTGGGCCAGCACTTCGAGCTGAAAAAGAGCCACCAGCTGACGCAGGAGATGAAAAACCGCAAAACTCCGCAGGAATAACGGCCGAAACACGAAATCAGGGATGCGGCGCTCTTGCGCCGGCATCCCCGCATAACCATATATCACCCCATAATGGATAAGACGGTTCCATCGGGCCGCGTCAAAGGCACGCTGACGCCGCCCTGCTCGAAAAGCTACGCACAGCGCGCCTTGGCGGCATCGCTTCTCTGCGAAGAGACCTCCGTGCTGCGCAACATCGAGTTCTGCAGCGACACGCGCTCGGCGCTGCAGTGCATCGAGACGCTCGGCGCCCGCGTGACCCGGATCGGCGAAGAGACGCTTTCGATCGAAGGCGGACTGCGCCCGCAGGGGCACACGCTCCGCGTCGGCGAGTCGGGTCTTTCGACACGCCTTTTCACCCCCATCGCTTCGCTCTGCGGCACGCCGATCACCATCGAAGGCGAGGGCACGCTGCTCCGCCGCCCCATGGAGATGATGATAGGACCGTTGCGCACGCTGGGCGTCCGGGTGCGCGACAACGGCGGATTCCTGCCCTTCGAAGTCCGCGGACCGATCCGCGGCGGAGAGGTCGACGTGGACGGCTCGGTCTCGTCGCAGTTCATCACGGGACTCATGCTGGCGCTGCCGCTGGCCCGACACGACACTACGATCCATGTGCAGAGTGCGGTTTCGACCCCTTATCTGGACATGACCATAGACACCGCGGCCCGTTTCGGCGTGGAAATCTGCCATAACGATTACGAAGAGTTCTACATCGAAGGCGGCCAGCGTTACAGCCCGGCCTGCCTGAGCATCGAGGGCGACTGGAGCGCGGCGGCCATGCTGCTGGTGGCCGGCGCCGTCGCCGGGGAGGTTACGGTACGGAATATCTCGATGCTCTCGAAGCAGGCCGACACGGCCGTCTGCACGGCGCTGGTCCGGGCCGGCGCCGCCGTCATCAACGAAGCCGATTCGGTGACGGCGATCAGCCGCCCGCTGCACGGCTTCGAATTCGACGCCACCAACTGCCCCGACCTCTTCCCCGCCCTCGCCGCCCTCGCCGCGGCGGCCGACGGCGTCAGCACGATCCGCGGCACTTCGCGGCTGCTGCACAAGGAGAGCAACCGCGCCGAGGCGATCCGCGAAGAATACGCCAAGACGGGTATCGAAGTGGACATCTCGGAAGAGGACGTCATGCGCATCCGCGGCGGCAAAATCCGTCCGGCGCGCGTTTCGAGCCACGACGACCACCGCATGGCCATGTCGATGGCGATCTCGGCGCTGCGCTGCGACGGGCAGATAACGATCGAAAACGCCGAGTGCGTGGCCAAGAGCTACCCCGGCTTCTTCGAAGACCTTGAAAAAATCAGAGTTTAAAGCCATGAACATTTTCGGTCACAATTTCAGACTCGCCATCTGGGGCGAGTCGCACGGCCAGCAGATCGGCATCTCGATCGACGGCATTCCGGCTGGCGTCCCGCTTTCGGCGGAGGATTTCGAAACCGACCTCGCACGGCGGCGCAGCGGCGCACGCGGCACCACGCCGCGCCGCGAACCCGACATCCCGCAGATCGTGTCGGGACTCTACAACGGCATGACCACGGGCGCCCCGCTGACCATCGAGTTCGCCAACCGCGACACCCACTCGCAGGACTACGCCAACGTGATGCGCCACTACCGGCCCTCGCACGCCGACATGGTGGCCTACCACAAATTCAACGGCTTCAACGACCCGCGCGGCGGCGGCCACTTCTCGGCCCGCCTGACCGTGGCGCTCACGGCCGCAGGCGTGGTCGCCAAGAAGATACTGCCGCCGGGCGTGACCTTCGACACCCGCATCGCGGAGATCGGCGGCTGCACCGACCCGGAGGGCTTCGACGAGGTGTTGCGCGCCGCGGCCGCCGAGCAGGACTCCGTAGGCGGCATCATCGAATGCCGCGTGCAGGGCGTTCCGCTGGGGCTGGGACAGCCCTTCTTCGACTCGGCCGAAAGCATGATCGCCCACCTGCTCTTCTCGGTTCCCGCCGTCAAGGGTGTGGAATTCGGCAGCGGCTTCGCCGGGGCGCGCATGCGCGGCTCCGAGAACAACGACCCGTTCCTCGACGTCGAAGGCACGACCGCGACCAACAACGCGGGCGGCATCAACGGCGGACTGACCAACGGCAACGAACTCGTCGTCCGCGCCGCCGTCAAGCCCACGCCGAGCATCGGCCGCGAACAGATGACCTACAATCTGGCCACGAACAAGGTCGAGCCGCTGACGATCCGCGGCCGCCACGACGTCTGCGTCGCCCTGCGGGGCGCGGTGGTCGTCGAAGCCGCCGTAGCCATCGCGCTGGCCAACTTCATCCGCTGATGACCACGCGCCGCGACATACTCGGCCGTATTTCGGCACGCCTCGCGCCCCTCTACGGGGCGCGTGAAGCACGGAGCATCGCCCTCGTCGCCGTCTCGGAGCTGTCTGGGCTGAGCGCGTCGGCCCTGCTGACCGATCCCGGCGCGCCGCTCGAAATCGCGGAACTGGACGACATCCTCGGCCAGCTGGCCGCAGGCCGTCCGGTGCAGTATGTCGTGGGGCGCACGGAGTTCTGCGGCCGCACGTTCGCCGTGCGCGAAGGGGTGCTGATTCCCCGGCCCGAAACCGAAGAGCTGGCGGCATGGATCGCGCAGGCCGAAACCGAAGCCGCCGCGCTGCTCGACGTGGGCACCGGAAGCGGCTGCATCGCGGCCACCCTCGCGCTGGCGCTGCCCGGCGCGCAGGTATATGCGGCGGACATCTCCGACACGGCGCTGGAAACCGCTGCCCGCAACTGCCGGGCGCTCGGCGCCGGGGTCATCCTGCGCAAGGCCGACGCCCTGAGCGATCTGGCCGATGTCTTTCCGGGACCGTTCGACGTCATCGTCTCCAACCCGCCCTACGTGCCGCAGAGCGACCTGCCTGCGATGCACGTCAATGTGCGGGAATACGAGCCGCACGAAGCGCTGCTGGTCCCCGACGACGACCCGCTGCGCTTCTACCGCGCCATCGCCCGCGCCGGACGGCGGACGCTCCGCCCCGGCGGCAGGCTCTACTTCGAAATTTACGAACGCTTCGCCGAGGCCATGCGCCGCATGCTCGGCGAAGAGGGATATACGGACACCGAGGTCCGCGAAGACCTCAACGGCAAACCCCGCATGACATGCAGCCGCCTGAAGTAAAAAAGACCGGGAAACGCGCCAAAACGCCCGAACAGGCCCTCGCCGCACTCATGCGGCTCTGCGCACGCGCCGAGAAGTCGCAGGACGACGCCCGGCGGCTGATGCGCGGCTGGGGGCTTGCTGAGCGCGAGGGCGAGCAGGTGCTGGCGCGGCTCGTCCGCGACCGCTTCATCGACGACGGCCGTTACGCCGAAGCTTTCGTGCGCGACAAACTGCGGCTGAGCGGCTGGGGCGAATACAAGATCCGCACGGCCCTGCAGCGCAAGCGTATCGACAGGGAGCTGATCGACGCGGCGCTGGCGCAGGCCGACCGTCAGGATATGGCCGGCCGGCTGCGGCAGCAGCTGGAACGCAAGATGCGGACGACCAGACATACGACACAATACGAACTCAAAACCAAACTGATACGTTACGGGCTTTCGCTGGGATACGACTACGAGACGGTGCTCGACAGCGCCGCCGCGCTCGTGACGGACACGGAGACATGCGACGAATTCTGACATTACTGCTTTTCACGACGATCTGCTCCGGGGCGCAGGGCCAGCGGCTCAACCCCGGAGATTACATATATCCGATCCGCGGCGTCGCGGGGCTTTACTCGGCCAACTTCGGCGAAATGCGTCCCGGACACTTCCACGGCGGCATAGACATCAAGACCGACGGCGGCGAGGGCAAACCCCTCGTGGCCGTGGCCGACGGTTACGTCTCGCGCGTGAGCGTCAGCCCGTCGGGCTACGGACGGGCGATATACCTCACGCTCGGCAACGGCACGACGGCCGTATACGGCCACCTGCAGCGGTTCCGCGGCGACATCGAAAAACACGTCCGCGACGAACGCTTCCGCCGCCGCGCGAACAGCGTCGATCTCTGGTTCGGCCCCGGCGCATGGCCCGTCGCACAGGGCGACACGATCGGATTTTCGGGCAACAGCGGTTCCGTCGCTGGGTCCCCATCTGCATTTCGAACTGCGCGACACCCCGACCCATCGGCTCTACAACGTCGTGCGCGAAGGCGTCGTCCGCCCCGACGACGACCTGCCGCCCCGCATCATGCGCATCCACTACATCGAGGTGGACAGCGTGCAGGGCGTTCCCGTCCACGGCAGGCCGGAGAGCTACTCCGTCGTCCGCGAAGCGGAAGGCCGCTACCGGCTGACGCGCGAAGAGCCTGTCGGCACGGGACGCAAAGGCTATTTCGTCCTCGAAGCCAGCGACCGCCGCAACGGGGTGCACAACACCTTCGGACTATGGAGGGCGAGCATGTCCGTGGACGGCGATCCCCGGTTCGAATACCGCATGGACGGCTTCACGCACGACCTTTCGCGCTGCTGCGACGCCGTGAGCCACTACCCCATGCAGCTCACCTCGCGCAACGAGGTGATCCGGCTGGCGCAGCTGGCCGAATCGCCCGACTGCTTCTATCCCGTCATGCGGGAGCGCGGCCTCGTCCGCACCGCCGAGGGCGAGAAACGGCGCATCCGCATCGAAGCCGAAGACGACTGCGGCAACCGCTCGCAGCTTGAATTCGACATTCTCGGCCGCACGGAAACGCTCCGCGCCGAAGCCGACAGCACGGCCGTCGTCCTGCGGCCCGAAAAGGCGGCTTTGGTCCGTGCGGGCCGCGATCTGACGGCCCGCATCCCCGCAGGAGCGGTCTACGAACCCATTTTCTGCCGCCCGGAACAGCGTCAAGCCCCCGCATCCGACTCCACGGCGGCGATCCTCTCGCCCGCCTACCGCATCCTCGGCGCCGAGACGCCCCTGCGCCGCCCGATGACGGTCTCCGTACACGCCTTCGTGCCCGACGACATGCAGTCCCGCACGGTTCTCGCGACCCGTACGGCCAAAGGACGCATCGCCTGCATCGGCGGCAGATACGCCGACGGCGCCGTGACGGCGACGACCCGCACCACGGGCGACATCTTCGTCGCCGCCGACACCATACCGCCGCGCATCCGGCCGCTCTTCAGCGAAGGGGCCGACCTCGGCGGCGCCCGCAGCATCCGTTTCCGCGTGAGCGACAATTTCTCAGGCATCGCCTCCTGCACGCTGCTCATCGACGGCCGCTGGGCGCCCTGCGACCGCTTTCCGATGCAGGGCACGCTCGTCCACACGTTCGACCGCCCCGCCGCAAAAAAACGCCGCAGCGTACAACTCTCGGTAACCGACGGATGCGGCAATACAGCCCGCTGGGAGGGAACATTTTGGCGGTAAACTCTTAAATTCAGGAATTATTTTCTATATTTGCACACATCCCAACAAAAAACACAATGACAGACAACAATCCCGACGTACGGAAACCCTTGATTCTGATAGCGGAAGATGTCGAGAGCAATTACAAGCTTCTGGAAATAATACTCAAAAAAGAGTACGATCTGCTATGGGCCAAGAATGGCAGGGAGGCTGTCGATTTTGCCATGGAGCACAAGCCCGACGCAATACTGATGGACATCAAAATGCCCGTCATGGACGGCATCGAAGCGCTGAAGGAGATTCGCCGCCATACGGCCGAACTGCCCGTGATCATGCAAACGGCCTATGCCTTCGACACCGACCGCCGCACTGCCGAGGAAGCCGGCTGCAACGGATTCATCACCAAACCCGTCATGCCGCGCGAACTGAAAATGTATCTGGACAAATACCTTATCAAATAACGAAACAGGTCCGGGAACAACCGTCGCAAATCCGCCTCACACCCACACTTCCTCCAGCGGGCCGGCGCCCGAAAACCGGCGCTCCGCACAAGACTCAAAACAAGCCGGACAGACCGTCCGGCTTGTTTTTTCGCCCGCCCGCCCTGTCCGAACACCGCCTGCGGCATCTGTCCGTTCCGCACCGCGCTCCTCCCGACCGCCCCTGCGCGGGACGGCGCGCTGCCGCAAAAACAGCACAAAAAAAGCGTTGAGAGACTCAACGCTTTTCCGTTTCATAACCGCCGTCAGATTACTTGTCCGTCACGGGAATAGGACCGTCGTAAGTTCCGCGCATGGTGATACCCTCGACGCTGATCAGCGCAATGTCGATATGATAAACACCGTTTTCGTAACCGACCGTCACCCGGCCGTAGTCCTGCGCCGCACCAGACAGGATCTTGCCGTTCGCATCGCTCTGCATGCAGTAGGTGCCGTAGGCCATCAGCATTCCCGGCATGTAGTCCATGATCGCGCCCGGCACCATCGTAAACGCCTCGCGGGAAGCATTCACCTCATATTCGCCCGGCACCAGTTTCAGATCGCCGCGATCGTCGGTCGTCGGCATATTCAGCTCCACGCCGAAAAGCGTTCCCTTGACAAGTCCGCCCCGCTTATCGACCTCTCCCGTCCAGAACTTAAGCTGCGTCCAGTCCACGCCGGGGTCGTTGTATTCCTTGTAGCACACGGCCGTCACCTCTTCGAGCGCAACATTGACGGCATGTTTGAGCCGGCTGCCCGTCATATCGATCGGCTTCATTTCGATCGGCCCGGCGTAGCGGAAACTCAGGCGTTCGCCCGCTGGGGTTTCGACATTCGCCGCAAGCAGGTAATTCGCTCCCTCGCGCGAAACCGTCACTTCGCCAGCCGCGAAGGTCAGCACTTCCCAAGTTCCGTCCTCCAGACGCCGCGTCGCATAGGTGTGACGCGGATCGGCCAACGGCGGAACGTGCCCCTGCGCCAATTCATAAGTCCCGTCGGGAATAACGGCATCGGCCGACGCGGCGCCGTACAGATCGAACAGCACAGCGTATCCGGCCTGCTTGGTGACGGTCAGACCGCCCTGAATCTCGGTCTCGCCGCTGCTCAGTCCGAAATAGAAATTATCCCCGTTCTGCTCGGCCACGCCCGGAGTATGCAGCGATTCGAATTGTTGCGTCAGGTCATTCGCCGGATCTTCGAGCGTCGTCAGAACGAGCGATGCGACCTCACTCAGCCGGTCGTTTTCACCGGCGGCCGCCGCATAAACATAGTAATCGGTCGACGGCGCCAGCTCCGGAATGACTACCGGCTCGGTCCATGCCGGGGGGGGGAGTTCGATTCCGGAGTCCGAAAGAATCTCCCTTGCCGTGAGGGCGTCGTTCCTCTCGGTCAGCACGACATAAGCGCACTTGGACGCATTTTCGACAAGAGCCGTGAAACTCACCGAAAACGGTGCGGTTTCACCTGCTGTCAGCGAGATTTTCGGAGCAGGTCCGGATTTTTCCCCGTTGTCATCGTCGCCGCAGCCGACGCATAACGACACGCAAAATACCGATGTGAGCAACATCGTCACAGGAAGCAAAAAATTTTTCATAGGGTTAAAGATGGGAATTGTGCCGGAACCATTCCGGCGGAATTAATAAAAACGCAAGTTACGACACCGGAAAGGCTCCGAAGCCATACGGGTGCAGCCGACGGCAGCGTCCGGGCATCCTCCGGTAACGTATTTGCAAATATAAGCAATTCAGACTATTTTTAATACATTACAGCCGATTTTTTTCATTGCGAAAGCCGAATTATCCCGCCGCGCCGCGGACCCGACGCCCCATTCCCTGCGATAAAGGGCAAGAAAACACGAAATAAATTTGTAGATACTTCGGAATTTCGTACTTTTGCACCCGAAAATCGATATGGTCTCGTAGCTCAGTTGGATAGAGCAACAGCCTTCTAAGCTGTCGGTCGTGGGTTCGAATCCCGCCGGGATCACTCGACGCCGGGCCGCATCGAGCGGCCCGGCATTTTTTCATCCGTATCGGAAACGCCATAAAACAGCCTTCCGCGCGCATTTTTCCGCAATTTATTTTGCCGGGCGGAATATTTTGCCTACATTTGCAGGCTTAAAAGCCCAAAGTGGGTGAGCGTTTTTTATTAATTACAACAAAATTTTATAGCAAAATGGCTGTTAAAATTCGTCTGGCACGTCATGGTAAGAAGGGTTACGCCTTCTATCACATCGTTGCCGCAGATAGCAGGGCGCCACGTGATGGTAGATTTATCGAGAAGCTGGGTACCTACAACCCCAACACGAATCCTGCTACGATCGACCTGGACTTCGAGAAAGCACTGGGCTGGTTGCAGAAAGGCGCACAACCTACGGATACCTGTCGGGCAATTCTCTCGTACAAGGGCGTATTATACAAGAAGCACCTGCTGGGCGGTATCGCCAAGGGCGCATTCTCGGAGACCGAAGCCGAAGCTCGTTTCAACAAATGGATGACCGAGAAGGCCGGTAAGATCGAAGCTAAGGGCAACAAGCTCGAAGCGGATGCCAAGTCGGCCGAAAAGGCCCGTCTGGCCGCCGAAGCCAAAGTCAAGGAGGAGCGCGCAAAGGCCATCGCCGAGAAGAAGGCCGCAGCCGAAGCTGCCGCCAAGGAGGCCGAGCAGGCCGCTGCCGCAGAGGGCGCAGAAGCACCCGCTGAAGGCGAAGCCGAAGCTCCCGCCGCAGAATAAGCGCAGAACGCTTCTTCCGGAATCCCGGTAAATTTCCCAGCACGGGAGATTTACCGGTTTTTTTCATTACTTTTGTAAACTCTTTCCGGCCGGGCGGCACGCCACGCAGCGCCACGCCACGCATGGAAAGTCCCCCTGCCGCACCGCCGGACGAGCGAGAATCGCACGCTCCACGCGATGCGGAAGATAAAACACCGTAAACCGAACCGACATGAGCGTTTCCATACCCGCAGGCAGAATCAACAAGCTTTTCGGCACCGACGGCGGAGTGATGCTGTCACTTTACGCCGATTTCCCCGCGGATTTCGACACCGACACCCCACTGCTGGTCACCATCGACGCCCTCGAAGTGCCGCTCTGGTGCGAACGTTTCGAACGCCGCGGAGCCTCAGGCGCCGTCGCCGCATTCGCCGACTTCGACACCGAACGCCGGGCGCAGGAGCTGCTCGGCCTCGAATTCCGCATCCGGTACGACGAGGAGGATGACGACGAATTCTACATGGAGGACCTGATCGGATTCGCCGTTACGGGCTTCGAGATGCGGCACGGCGGCACGGAAAACAGCGGCAACGGCGGAAATGACGGGAATGACGACGGCAACAACGCAGACAACGCAGACAACGCAGACAACGCAAACAACGCAAACAACGACAACAGCAACAGCGGCGACAACAACGATGACGCCAACGGCGGCGACGGCACGCCCCCTGCCGGACAATTCGCAGGCAGGGTCGCGGACTATTATGACAGCGAAGCCAATCCGCTCTTCGAGCTGGAAATCGGCGGCCGCCGGGTGCTGGTCCCCGCCGCCGAGGAGTTCATCGCCCATATCGACTTCGAGGGGCTGACGATGAAGATGATCCTGCCCGAAGGGCTGATCGACCTATAAGATTTTCAAGACAATATGGCACATGTAGTAATCGGATTATCGGGCGGCGTGGATTCGTCCGTCGCGGCGTATCTCCTCAAACGGCAGGGGCACGACGTCACGGGGCTTTTCATGATCAACTGGCACGACACCACGGGCACGCTCGAAGGCGACTGCCCGTGGCACGACGACCGGGTTTTCGCAGAGCTGGTCGCCAAACGGCTCGACATTCCGCTGCACGTGGTGGACCTCTCGGCCGACTACCGTACGCGCGTGGTCGATTACATGTTCGCCGAGTACGAAAAGGGCCGCACGCCCAACCCCGACGTGCTGTGCAACCGCGAAATCAAATTCGACGTCTTTCTGCGCGAAGCCCTCAAGCTGGGCGCGGACTTCGTCGCCACGGGCCACTACTGCCGCAAGGCCGAAGAGGTTCTTCCCGACGGACGGACGGTCTTCAAGCTGCTCGCCGGCGCCGACCCCAACAAGGACCAGAGCTATTTTCTCTGCCAGCTTTCGCAGGAGCAGCTGCGCTACGCCCTGTTCCCGATCGGCGATCTGCTGAAACCCGAAGTGCGGCGCATCGCCGCCGAGCAGGGACTCGCCACCGCCAAGCGCAAGGACTCGCAGGGCATCTGCTTCGTGGGCAAGGTGGACCTGCCTGCTTTCCTCCAGCAGAAACTGGCTTCGAAAAAGGGCAACGTCCACGAGATCCTCCCCTCGTGGCCGAAATACGACCGGGCTTTGGCCGCAGCCTCGGCCAAAGTCGAAAACGCCGCTGGCCCCAATACGTCAGACACCCGGACGAACAGCGCGCTTTCGACCGAAAACCGAGCTATACCTGCTGCAGCGGATGCCGAAGTCGCCCGAACCGACGGCGAACCTTCGACCGAACGCCTTACCGCCCTCGCCGCCCCGTGGCGCTACACCGTACGCGACGGCAAAAAGATCGGCGAGCACAACGGCGCGCATTTCTACACCATCGGCCAGCGCAAGGGGCTGGGCATCGGCGGCCGCCGGGAGTCGCTCTTCATCCTTGCGACCGACACCGCGCAGAACGTCATCTACGTCGGCGAGGGCGACGCCCATCCCGGTTTGTGGCGCCCGGCGCTGCATATCGCCCCCGGCAAAATCCATTGGGTCAATCCCGCACGCGCCCTCTCACCCGGACAGAGCGCCCGCTTCAGCGTCCGCATCCGCTACCGCCAGCCCCTTCAGGACGCAACGCTCTTCATGCGCGACCAAGGCGCCTACATCCTCTTCGACCAACCCCAGCGGGGCATCACGCCCGGACAGTTCGCCGCATGGTACGATGGCGACGAGCTGGTGGGTTCGGGCGTAATCTCCGAATGACCGCGTCCCCGCAGCTGCAAAACGCCGCTGCGTGCCGCACACCGGAAAAACATCGGGATAATTCCGACTCCAAGCAAACGTTCAGCCTATGAATATCGAAGATTTCAGGACCTACTGCCTTTCGTTCAAGGAGGCCTATGAAAAGATGCCGTTCGAGAAAGCGGCTTCCGCATACGACCGGAACCTGCTCGTCTTCTGCGTCGCGGAAAAATGGTTTTGCTTCGTAAACGTCGAGACATTCGATTTCTGCAATATCAAATGCGCTCCCGACCGGATCGTGGATTTGCAGGAGCGTTACGAAGGAGTGACGCCGGCATACCATATGAATAAAAAACACTGGATAAGCGTACATTTCGACAAAGACGTACCCGACAGAACGATCGAGGAGCTCGTGAAGCAATCGTACGATCTTGTCGCGGCTTCCCTGCCGAAAAAGGAGAGAGCGGCTTTGCAGGTCCCGTAAACGGCATCAGGGAACGGCATCGGGGATATATACGGCAACGGAGGTTTTTTCCTCCGTCTTTTTTATGCCCCGGCGAGAGCCGGAAGGTCACTTAGACATAGATAGGTAATACTTATACATGACGCGGAATTCGGCGTGGCACGTTTTTTAGTTTTACACTCGAAAACAAGCCACCGTGAAAACAGCCTTCGACAACTATGTGATAGAAGCCGTGCGCAAAGAGCGCATGGCCCAAAAAGTGTCTCAGGCAATGCTGGCTTACGGCATAGGCGTCTCGCACGGCTACATCGGGCAGGTGGAAAGTCCCAAATACCGCACGAAGTACAATCTGAATCACATCAACGAGATCGCCAAATTTCTGGGTTGTTCGCCGCGCAAGTTTCTGCCCGAAGAACCGATCTGACCTTCGGCCCATGTTCCCGCACCGCACGGCATCAGCCACCAAGCTCCGTCCCCGGACCGGACCGAAATACCGATCCGGGAAGCGTCCGCTCCTGCCGTTCCGCACGCTTCTCCTCGCCGCACTCCTCCTCTCCGGCATCCGCTGCGCCCTCGCCCAGCCCCGCATCGGCATCGCCTACTGCGACCTCGACCACCTCTACGACACCATACCGGCGCTCTTTTACGACGACAGCGACTACACGCCCGGCGGCCGTCTCGCGTGGGACACGGAACGCTACCGCCGCAAGATAGCCCGTACGGCCGCCGTCATCGACTCGATGCGCATGCCACTCGTCGCGCTGTGGAGCGTCGAAAACGAAGCGGTCGTGCGCGACATCGCGGCGGCCTGCCGGGGCGACTACAGCTACCTGCACCAAACGCTCAACTCGCTCGACGGCATGGATTTCGCACTGCTCTACTACGGCGACCTCTTCGATCCCCACTACGAGGAGCCGGGGCGCCGCTACCTCTACATCGAAGGCACCCTGCGCTTCCCTGCCCCGCGCACCCGCCGCACAACCGGCCGCCCGGTCCGCCCGGCGCGCACCGACACCGTGGGACTGGTGTTGTGCAGCGACACGCGCATGGCCGAATGGGTCGTCCGCGACCTGCGCGAAGAACGCCCCGGCGTGAAGCTGATCGTTCTGGGGCGCACCGCGTCGCTCGACGCGGCGGCATACGGACTGCGCGACGCCCTCGAACGACCGGCCCGGCTGGGCCGGGGCAACGTCCGCCGCCGCGGAGGCTGGCTCATGCGCGACCGTATTCTGGCCGACACCGCGCTGAGATGTTCGGGCGGCGACGTTTTCGCCCGCCGCTATCTGCTTGATCCCAAGACGGGTAACCCGCTGCCGACCTACGAGAGACGGCGTTACCGGGGCGGCTTCGGCTACGCCCTGCCGGTATTCGTTTACTTGGAGTAGAATTTTTTGGAATTTCAGAAAAGTTTTCCTATATTCGCATTCCCAACGGCAAATAGGATTCTTGGACGAGGCGGTAACAGCGATGTCACCGCAATTTTCGTCTGTAGGGGAAGAGATTAGCTAAAAATTTTTATAAATTTACATATCATTAAATTAACCAAGAAAAAAATTATGGCAGACGTAAAACGAGTCTATACCTTCGGCAACAAGGAAGCCGAAGGCAACGGCAAAATGCGTGAGCTGCTCGGCGGCAAAGGTGCCAACCTTGCGGAGATGAACCTCATCGGCATTCCCGTTCCTCCGGGATTCACCATCACCACCGAAGTATGTGCGGAATATTATGCCCACGGCAAGGAGGCGGTCATCAAGATGCTCCGTCCCGAAGTCGAGCGGGCGATGCAGAATATCGAGAAACTGACCGGCATGAAGTTCGGCGACAAGGAGATGCCGCTGCTGGTTTCGGTCCGTTCGGGCGCACGCGCCTCGATGCCCGGCATGATGGACACGATCCTCAATCTGGGTATGAACGATCAGGCCGTGGAAGCCGTCGCCAAGCGTACGGGCAACCCCCGCTTCGCATGGGACTCGTACCGCCGTTTCGTACAGATGTACGGCGACGTGGTGCTGGGCATGAAGCCCGAATCGAAGGAGGACCACGACCCGTTCGAGGTCATCATCGAGGAGCAGAAGGAGAAGCGCGGCGTCAAGAACGACACCGACCTGACGACCGACGACCTGAAGGAGCTGGTGCAGAACTTCAAGGCCGCCGTCAAGAAGCAGACCGGCGAGGATTTCCCGGCATGCCCTTGGGATCAGCTCTGGGGAGCCGTATGCGCCGTGTTCGGCTCGTGGATGAACGAGCGCGCCATCCTCTACCGCAAGCTCAACAACATCCCCGCAGAGTGGGGAACGGCCGTTACCGTGCAGGCCATGGTATTCGGCAACATGGGCGCCAACTCGGCGACGGGCGTAGCCTTCTCGCGCGACGCCGCGACGGGTGAAAACCTCTTCAACGGCGAGTACCTGATCAACGCGCAGGGCGAGGACGTCGTGGCCGGCATCCGCACCCCGCAGCAGATCACCATCGAAGGCTCGAAGCGCTGGGCCGTGGCCCAGAATGTCTCCGAGGAGGAGCGCCGCACGAAATACCCTTCGCTCGAAGAGGTCATGCCGACGGTTTACAAGGAGCTGGACGAGATTCAGCGCCACTTGGAGCAGTACTTCAAGGACATGCAGGACATCGAGTTCACGATTCAGGACGGCAAGTTGTGGATGC
>OLSE01000485.1_pt1 | contig 48703 bp, 42 predicted proteins | sample 1673191 | NCBI WGS metagenome assembly OLSE01 (sample SAMEA3136764, study PRJEB25190) | human gut metagenome | biome: human gut; feature: human-associated habitat; material: faeces | place: Austria | collected 2013
ACTTCACGGATGATGCCAAAACGGTCACCCGTGAGGAAGTGTTGGGTTCGAGTGCTGTGGACAATGCTCCACCATGCATAAGCCACTAACAGAAGTTAGTGGCTTTTTTTGCACTATACGCGGACTTATGTTAGTGTATAGAGAATTAGGGACTCGAACAGCACGGCCGCGCCGCAGGCGGGGCAATCAAAGCCCTAGCAGGGCTTTGATTAGTGCGCGGGTTCCAACGGTCAGGAATGTCTACCGGGGATGATGCTCAAAAGTCCAGCTGGTCAGAGAATGGTTTGAAATCTTTATGTCCCCTTTTCAGTCGTTTGTAGCAAGTTTGTAGCAGATCTGTAGCAAAATTCGGGGAGGAACGGCAAAATGACCTCAGGAACCCGATTTTTGCAGATTTTTGGGTATAAAATTTTATCCTCAAATTTTGTACAGAATGACGGTGGCAAAACAAAAAAGAAAAACGTCAAACGCGAGAGATTGCTCTCTCATGCGTTGACGTTTTTTCTGGTTTGTGGGGATTATTCTTCTGGCAGAGCCAAAACTTCATCTTTGGCCAGTTGATTGGCCGAGTCAAAGGCTTCGATCATCTGGTTGGCTTTCGGATCTAAAACCTATTATTCAAAATGATAACACGGGGCTGTTGCACACGCCCCAACAAAAAAGACCAGAGTTATTTAGCCAAAAGGCTGAACCGGTCCGTAAAAAGTAGACAATGCGCCGCTTGCCTTGGCACGCTCTTCCAAGCCTTCCAGCTCACCCTTCTGCCCCACATTGCCGCACACGGCAATGACTTCGCAGTTGTTATAGTGCTCTTTCAGCCACGGGATGATAATCGATGTGTCCAGACCGCCGGAATATGCCAGCACGACCTTTTTGACTTCAGACATAGGAACTGCCTTCGTTCAAACCAACTTATATATTTTTCGATTTCCCTCGTGCAATTTCATGATTGCAGTGTCCATTATCCGGGCACTTGGAAAATGTGTAAAAAGTGTTCTGTATATAGCAGCAATATGAAAGCAGTATTTCACAGCTGGGCATTATGAATCTATAATAGGTAGCTGGAAATAAACAGAAAGAGGGTCTTTTTGATGGCAACGATATTTCCAAGAGAAGAAAAGGCAGAGGCACTGTTCGGGGAGATCCTGAAAAATCCAGAAGCCTGCCACCGCCTGATGGATACCTTCAACGACTCGCTGGACATGGCAGACGTACTGGATGCGCCGGCCGTGAGTGCACAGCAGTTTGCCGCAGCACTGTTCAATGCCTACGAGAACAAGGATCTGTCTGCCTTTCTGATGGCGATCTGCCAGCACAGTATGTTTGACCTGCTACGGAACGCTGCCCTGATCCCGTTCAAATTCAACGCCGATGGTCAGCCGAACCCGGTGATCCTGACGGATGATGCCGGCGTTCTTTTGCCGAACAACAAAGTTGCCGTGAGCAGCAAAGTATACGACCGGTTCATCCGGGTGTTCCAGAAGCAGGAAAAGGTAAAAATGTACCTTGCCAGCGGCTACTGCAAGTATCACGGCTACGACGAAGGATCGATGGATGTGGTGGAGTACCACTACAACCAGCATTTGGGGCTGCTGCTGATCTACGAACTGCCGGACACCGTGAAGCAGAAGGTAACGGAAGCGGAGGCCTACTCCACCGTCTGGGATATCCAGATGAAGCTGCAGCACGCACTGCCCCGTTCCGTGGTCTACTATGGACAGGATACGCTCAAGGACGGCGGAACCCGCTACGATGAACTTGGCGTTTTTCTACCGCTGGAACACTTTGCCGACCGGCTGGAACGCCATGTGGAAACTGCTACCAAGATCGTTTACGGCGAGTAAACGCCCTGTAAACGAAATCCCTTTATAAGTGCATCACAGCAAAACAAAACGCAGCGAACCGTTAAAAGATTCACTGCGTTTTGCCTTATATGAGAGAATGGAAATGCTGCACATCAGGTGCAATAACGGAAAGTCTTGTCAGTGACAATACGGGCGAAGATCAGCCCTAACGGCAGTGCCACGATGATGAGAATGGCATCTGCAAACCATGTGGCGGAGTCCATCAGAGACAGGATGCCCAGATTATAGATGGCACGGTAGAAATACAGTCCCGGTACCATGATAACGATGGACGGCACGGTGACGGAGATGCGGGGATAACCGGCGGCGCTCTTCAGGCAGGAGGCCAGCAGTCCGGACAGCAGTGCGCCCAGAAACGCTGCAACAGCGGGCGGAAAGCCCGCAAGGCTCACCAGCTCCAGCCGGAACGTGTTCGTTACCGCACCGATAAGGGCGGCGCAGACTGCCAGGTTCCGGGGACTGTTGAACATGAGCGAAAAGCCGAACACACCGCCAAAACTTGCCAGCAGCCGGAACACGATCTCTTCCGGGAGTGTCAGGCTCAGGGCAGGGAACTGCACCGGCTGCAAATGCAGCAGCAGTGCCATGATCCAAGCCGTCATGGTTGCCACCAGAATGATGAGGACGGCGTAGGCCAGACGTTCCAGCCCGGAGCGCATATCCAGCTTGGCAAGGTCGATGCCGCTGGTAATGAACGGAAAGCCCGGAATGATGAAGAGCATGGAGCAGATATACCCTGCCTCGTGCTGCGCCGATACGGCAAACAGCACCTCGGCCAGCTTCAGCAGGATGGCATACACGAGGCTTGCTGAACAGACCGACGCCGTAATGCCCAGAAACAGGGTGAAATGGTGCTTTGTCAGCTTGCACCGTACAAAGTTGCCGATGCCTGCACCGCAGAAGGCACACAGCATTTCCACAATGCCGCCGCCCAGCAGAAAGGTGAAGCAGCTGCAGGCCAGTGCAGCTGCAAAGCCCAGTGCGATGGGCGAATACAAGCCGTGGATGCGCTCGATCTCATCGAGGTGGCTGTGCAGTTCTTCGCCGGTCATAAATTTTCCTTCCCGGTCGAAGTCGTTGACGAAATGCTCCAGTCGGTTCAGCCGGGAGGTATTCACGCCCGTATTTGTCAGACAGAGTGACTGGGTATAACACTGGTCACCGTCAAAGCAGGTGAACTCAATGGACAACAGGCCGATATCCGCTGTTGTTGTGACTCCCAGCTCCCGCGAAAGGGTGTTCATGGAGCTTCGGACACGCCATGCGCCGGTGCCGCATTCCAGCAGCATCAGCCCGGTGCGTCCAATGACGGAGGCTTTTTCCACAAGCCCCGCCTCGGTAATGGGAACGCCCTTGCTGGCCGACGCATAGTCGTGCCAGTACACTTCCATGTGATTTTTGATGATCTCACTTTGCCGTTGTCCCATACCGGAAAGCCTCCTTTGTGATATGGGAATGTTGCAGCTGTTTCAAGACTGCGGTGCTATTATAAGGGAAATTGCAGGGTGGGTAAAACGTATCTTGGATATGCCGGCAATATTCGTTTGGTATTTCAAAGAAGAAAATACGTTGCGTTTTTGGCGGCTCTGCGGTAGGATAGAAAAAACACGCCGAAAGGAAACTGCCGTGACCCTTCAACAACTCCGCTATGTCACGGCTGTTGCCGGCGCCGACACCATCGAACAGCTGGCTGAGTACATCGGTGTGGAGCCTGCAGACCTTTCCGCTACTGTGGAGCAGTACAATAAGGTTTGCGCCGAGGGCTACGACAGCGACTTTGCCAAGGACCCGCACTTCCTGAATGCAGTTGCAAAGGCTCCCTTCTACGCCCATGTCACCACCCCGAGTCTGGGCTTTGCACTGGTGACCACCGGCGGCTTTGTGACCACCAATGACCAGCAGGTGCTGAACGAGGATTATCAGCCCATCGAGGGCCTGTACGCTTCCGGCAACACCTGCGGTATGCGCTTTGGTCCCGAGTATATCACCCCGATCCCCGGTGTGAGCATTGGTATGTGCCTGACGCTGGGCCGCGAACTGGGCAAATACCTGGCTGCAAAGTAAGCAGCTGTCTTCGTCAAAGCCTGATCGGCTGCAGTAAAGCCCCATAAGCAATAAAAGATCCCGTCCACTTCTGGGTGAACGGGATCTTTTTTGCGTATCAGACAGGAAAAAGCGGCTCAGAGGTCGTTTTTCTCCTGCCCCAGATTATCGGATTCCAGGACGACACAAACTATGTTGCCATTGGCGGCGTAACGCCGGAGAACATCCCGGAGTTCCGCAAGGCGGGCTGCCTTGGCGTGGGCCTTGCCAGCAGCCTGATGCCGAAGGACAAGGCCGCCGCCCGCGACTGGGATGCCTGTGCGGAATACATGCACATGCTGCTTACAAAAGCCAAAGGCGAATAAACCGCAGAAACAGCAAGACCGCTCACCCGAAAAGATGAGCGGTCTTTTGTTGTGTGATGGGATGGCATTGCCGCCGACTCTTTAGACCATGGCTTCGCGTCATCCTGCCGGAGCAGTCGGTACCGATGCCGTTCTGCTTTGTCTGCTGCGTGAACCGCTTTCACTCCTGAAATGAACTGCATGAAAAATCAGAAGGCCCCATTCTATTGACTTTGCCTTTGCAGGGGAGTATACTCCATGTCACCAAGAATATTACGGCTATGACGAGAAAAAGTACCCGGAAGGAATGCTGCAGAGAGCTGCCGGTTGGTGCAAGGCAGTGCAGGGCATCCGTGGGAAGATCCTCTCCGAGCTTTCCGGCTGAATGGACGGTGTGCGCCCCAGTAAGCAGGAACGGCAGGCCCCCGTTATCACGGGCCGCGCGTTGTTGGACGTGCACTGAGTGGTCAGCGTTGTGCTGGCAATAAGAGTGGTACCGCAGAGGATATTACACGCCTTTGTCTCTTACAGACCGTAGGGGACAAGGGCGTTTTGTTTTGCGGATGCTTTTGTCCCAAAGCATGTCAGAAGGAAAAGGAGAAACAATTATGAAAACACTGGAAAAAGTAAGCGACTTTGTGGGCAAGTACATGGCCGCCATCGTTATTGTGGTGGCCGCGGGTGCCCTGTTCTTCCCCGGCCCGTTCAGCGTGGTAAAGACGGCGTGGGTCAATAACCTGCTGGGCATCGTGATGTTCGGCATGGGCCTTACCCTGAAGCCGGAGGACTTCAAGGTGGTGTTCAGCCGCCCGAAGGATGTGATCGTGGGCTGCGTTGCACAGTTTACCCTCATGCCGTTTCTGGCATGGGCGCTCACGCAGGTGTTCCACCTGCCCACCGAGCTGGCCATTGGCGTGATCCTGGTTGGCACCTGCCCCGGCGGCACCTCTTCCAACGTGATGACCTACCTTTCCAAGGGCGACGTTGCACTGTCCGTTGGCATGACCGCTGTTTCCACCGTGCTGGCTCCGTTCCTCACTCCGCTGCTCACCCTGCTGTACGCTGGCCAGCGTGTTGACGTGAACCCCATGAGCATGTTCATGTCCATCGTCAAGGTGGTGCTGGTGCCCATCGCACTGGGCTTTGTGGTCAATCACTTCTTCCATAAGTTCACCGAGGAAGCCGTCCGTGTGCTGCCTCTGGTCTCCACTACCGCCATCGTGCTGATCATCTGCGCCGTGGTCTCCGCCAACAGCGCCAAGATCATGACCAGCGGTCTGCTGATCCTTGTGGTGGTCATCCTGCACAACGTGCTGGGCTACCTCACCGGCTTTGGCGTGGGCAAGCTGCTCAAGCTGGACTCCACCAAGTGCCGCGCGATCTCCATCGAGGTGGGTATGCAGAACTCCGGCCTTGCAACCAGTCTGGCCGCCGCACACTTTGCACAGTATCCGCTGGCTACCATTCCCGGCGCTGTGTTCTCCGTGTGGCATAACATTTCCGGTGCGATCCTCGCCAACTTCTTTGCCCGCACAGCAGAGAAGAAGGATTGATCTTTCATAACATAGTAAAGCCCCCGGCAGGCGCAAACCTGCCGGGGGCTTTGCTGTTTTGCACAAAGAAATGATGCTGGATTTGACACGACTTTGCGATTCACGCATTTAAATCGCGATTCACGCAGTTTTGCTTCAAAAATCCGGCTAAATGTGCTATGCTCAGGCAAGAAGCATACCCCCCGTAAAAATTTCCTAAAGGAGGAATTTGTACATGAAACGAAAAGATCTTGCCCGGCGGGCTGCCTCGGCGGCTATGGCGGCCTGCATGATGTTCACCCTGTCGGCACCCGCTCTGGCCGAGAGCACCGATGCGCTGATGCAGCTGAGCATCGGCTCCTACCACAGCTCCAGTCTGCTCAGCGAGGAGAACAGTTTTCCGACGACCATCAAAGTCAATGGAAAGCCGGTCACTGAAGCGAACATAGACAGCATCCTGGGCAGTGAAAATACAGGGAAGTTGAGCTACGACGGTGTCACCAACACCCTGAGGTCCAGTGGAATGATCACGGGTGACCTGACCATTGATGCCCCGGGTGTGAACGTTGAACTGTGCAATAGTACTTCAGGTGAAGCAGCTGTAAGAGGCAAACTGACGGTCACAAATGCACAGGACGTCAAGGTCACGGCCCAATCCTATGTTGCCGTCTTCGGCGATGTTGAGATCAGCTGTGACGGCAAGGTGGAAATTACTTCTGAAGAAAGCCCCACCGTGGCCGGCGATGTGACGGTGAAACAGGCCTCCACGGTAGCAATCTCGGGTGAGTCGTATGGTTACCACATCGTGAGGGGCGATGTTACGATCGCGTGCCCTGCCACTGTCGTCATCCGGAACTATGGCACGGGCGGCATGGCAAGCAGCATCGTCTATTCCGGCGGCAAGTACGTCTACTCTGATACGGTGGGCGACACGCCTGTCGACCCGAGTAGTAAGCCCATCGACGCAAAAGCAAATGCTGTGTACATTACGCCGAAAATGTACTACACCATCAACTCCAACGATACTGCTGTTATCATCAAGGTGGATGACACGGAAGCTGGAAAGGCACGTCCGGGGCAGACGATCAAAGCTTGGGCACCGAACAAGGACGGCTGGGAGTTTGAAAATTGGGAAGCGACCGGCATTGATCTGGGCAAGCAGGTCAACAAGAACTGGATCACCTTCAAGATGCCGGAAACCAACGTGACTCTGAACCCGACTTACAAGCAGTACTACACCATCACCTCCGACGATGCTGCTGTTATCATTAAGGTGGATGACGTAGCAGCAGACAAGGCTCTTAAGGGGCAGACGATCAAAGCTCTGGCACCGAACAAAAAAGGTTACGTCTTTGAAAACTGGGCAGCGACCGGCGTTGATCTGGGCAATCAGGTCAACAAGAACTGGATCACCTTCGAGATGCCGGAAAGCAAGGTTACCTTGAACCCGCAGTATGCAAAGCTCCATGCAATTAAAGTGGTAAATGGTACGGCAAATATCACCTCGGCAAAAGAGGGTACGAAAGTTACCGTTACTGCGAAGGAGCGTCCGGGCTACGTGTTCGACCACTGGGAAGCCTCCGACGGCGTGGAGCTGACCGAGGACGGCCTGACGGCAAAGTTCACCATGCCCGATAATGATGTGACCATCACTGCGACCTACAAGAAGCAGCGCACGGTCACCGTTATCGGTGGCACCGTGAACGGCACCGACAGTGTGACCGCTCTGCGCGAGGAGACCGTTAAGATCAAGGCCGAGTACGATCCGCATGAGAAGAAGTTCGATCACTGGGAAGTCAAGGGTCCCAAGGGCTGGGATCTGGAAGATGACCAGAAGACGAACCCTGAGTTCACGCTCACCGTGCCCAAGGGCAACGTTACCCTGACGGCTGTGTACAACGATTATCATAACATTACCGTGGAAGGCGGCTATGCAACGCCGGACAGAGCAATCGCAGGAACGCAGATCACTCTTACCCCGAATCTGCCGGAGGATCAGGAGTTTGATTACTGGTACAGCACCGATATCAACCTGCGCGAGGATCAGCGCGGCAACCCGAACCTGACCTTCAAGATGCGCGACTTTGATATCAAAATCACTGCAGTACCCAAGCAGCTGTACTTTGTTGATCTGGAAGATGCGGATACCACCGCCAACGGCGAGGATACCCGCGTTGAGGTGAAGACCGGCGAAGAGGTCGTGCTTGTGGCTCCTGAGCGCGAAGGCTTCCGCTTCAACCACTGGGAAGTCACCAGCGGCACGGTCGGACTGATCGATGCAGACAAGACCACCGCATACTTCACCATGAAAAGCGAGAACGTGAGAATCAAGGCCATTTATGACGAGTACCACACCATCACCATGGTGGACGGCAAGGGCACGGCCTACGATGCCGATGGCAAAGAGATCACCAGCGCCGTGGTGGGTGACAAGATCACCATTGTGGCCAATGACCGCGACAGCCACGAGTTCAACCGCTGGAAGATCGACCCGGATAACGTCATTCTGGAAGACCCCAACGCAGACAAGACTGCCTTCATCATGCCGGACGAGCCGGTAAGCGTGGAAGCCAAGTATAAGCATCTGCAGAGCATCACCATGAACCACGGTACTGCTTATGACGAAGACTTCAGCGAGACCGACATCGCCAAGGCAAAACAGACCATCACAATCAAGGCAGAAGATCGTTATGCTGACGGTCTGGTCTTCGATCACTGGGCGGTGGACACCGATAACGTGACCCTGGCCGATGAATACGGCGAAAAGACCACCTTCGAGATGGTGAACGACGCTGTGGAGCTGACCGCCCACTACAAAGCAAGAGTTACCGTCTTCAGTGTTCCCGCAAAGTTTGAAGAGGGTATCGGCGAGCATTCGGATGAGACATGGGAAAAGGTCGGCAAGACCGCGACCATCACGGCCGAGATCGACGAAGAGACTTTCCCCGGCATGGAGTTCGATTACTGGGAGGTCATCCCGACAGACCTCGATATCGGTGACATCCACAGCCCGACCATCTCCTTCGAGGTGCCTGAGTGCGAAGTGAAGCTTGTTGCTCACTGGAAGGCTTCTGGCATGAATCCGATCGTAGATCCGGACGAAGATCTCGACCCCGATTTCGACGTTGACCCCGTGGACGACGGCTCCGGCGCAGCTGGTGCGATCGTGGCCGGTGCAGCGCTGGGCGGTGCAGCCGTCTGGGGCGGCTACGAGATCACCACCCGCGTGATCCTGAACGACCTGCTGCCTGAGGGCGCGGCCATCCCCGCAAACCGCGGCCAGCTGGCACTGCTCATCTGGACTGAGAAGGGCAAGCCCGAACCCGCCGCACAGCCCGCCTTTGCAGACATCACCGATGCCGAGCAGGCCAAGGCCGCTCAGTGGTGCGTGGAGCAGGGCACCATGGATGCCAAGGGCGACCGCTTTGAGCCCGAAGGCTGGACCCCGAAGTTCAAGGTGATCGAAGTGTGGAATAAGGCGTTCCCCAAGCAGTAAAACAGCAAACAGCCCCCGGCAGGCGCAAACCTGCCGGGGGCTTTGCTGTGCCTTGCGGGCCGGGCAACTGCAACAGAACCGGCACAAATCGTGCTTTTCACGCTGCTTTTAGGGCGATTCACGCAGGTTTGCTTCCAAAATGCGGTAAAGTGTGAGATAATCAAAGTACCGTAATACATACCCCCCCCCGTAATAATTTCCGCAAAGGAGGAACCCCTATGAAACGAAATATTTTGGCCCGGCGGGCGGCTTCCGCTGCGCTGGCGGCATGCATGATGTTCACCCTTTCCGCCCCGGCTCTGGCCGCAAGCACCGATGCCCTGCTCCAGCAGAGCACCGCCGCCAAAAGCGCGGTGAGCGTGCTGGACGAAGAGAACGGTATGATGGAAGAAGAACCTGCGTATCAGATGAATCTCAAGGACGGCAGCATCAGAGTCTATATTGGGGCTGATGGCAAACAGTATGCCCAGCAGGGTGATTATGAAGCCCAGCAAAGTGGTAATCTGTCTATCACAACGAACGGCAGCCCGACGGACAATACCATTACCATCGAAGGCGGCACCACTGGTGCAAAAGTCACACTGTCTAATGTCAAGATCAATGCTTCCGGCGCGGCAGTCTCGGTCAGCGGTGATGTGGAGCTGATCATTGCAGGCACGAACACGAATACCCTGCGCAGCGGCACGGACCACGCCGGTGTGGAAAAGGCCGACGACAATGGAACCCTGACCATCAGCGGCCCCGGTAAGCTGAATGCCTACGGCGGTCAGGGCGGCGCAGGCATTGGCGGCGCATGGCATAAAAATGCCAGCAATATTGTTATTGAAGGTGGTACGATCGAGGCCCACGGCGGTAACTGGGGTGCAGGCATTGGCGGAGGTCAAAGCGCGGCGGGTCAAAATATTACGATTCGCGATGGTAATGTAACGGCGATACCCGGTGGCGAAGCAGCAGGCATTGGCGGCGGCTTTCAAGGTGACGGCAAAAACATTACCATTGAGAGCGGCACGGTATATGCAGAGTCCGGCGGCGGAAACGGCCCTGTTGCGGCTATTGGCGGCGGACGAGTGAGTGGCAAAGGCGAAAACATCCAGATCACCGGCGGCAATGTTACCGTAAAATCCGGTACTGGTGTCTGGATTGGCGGCACGAATGGCGAAATCAGCAAAGACAGCCTGACCGGTGCCGTTACCTATGTGAACCAAAACGGCAATGTGGAGAATACCGCAAACTGGGATATTATGGTCAATGAGACAGCTGTTAACGGTGTAAACTATAAAGACATCTTAAGCGACGGTGCCCTCTGCTATGACATTGAGGAAAAGACCCTGAAGCTGAAGGATGGAAAATCCTTTGAAGGCGCCCTGACCATCACGGCACCGGAGGATGTTTCCATTGATCTGGAAGCGGATGCGTCCCACGTTGTGAACGGTGACCTGACCGTAAACGGCGCAAAGGATGTGAAAGTGACCAAGCTAGGTGGCGGTGCGGCTGCAGCAATTGAAGGCAAGGCGGAGATCAGCTGTTCCGGTGATGTGATCCTCAAAAGTTTTGGCGGTAATACTCATGACGGCCGAAACCTGACAAGTGGTGGCCTTACCGTGCATCGGGCAAAAACGGTCACGACCGAAGGCGGCATTAGCGACGAAACGAATATTAACTGTACTGGCGATATAGAGCTTGGTAATGAGTGGGGCACGACGGTTTCGAAGCTGACGGTGAAGAATGCAAACAATGTGACGGTGACGTCCGGCAGTGCGTATCGTTCGATCGAACGGGGCGTAGATATCACATGCAGCGGTACGGTAAAAATTAGCGGTACAAGACCAATCGAAGGTGATGTGAAGATAGATGCAGGAGAAGATGTTTCTCTTGAGTGTGTGGGCGATCACGATGTGATTGATATCAAGGCAGCTGGCAAGGTGGAACTGAACAGTTACCGTCTTAACCCTAACCTTGGCAAAGTGAGCTTCACTCAGGCGAAGAAAAAACCCTATGTCTATTTCACGGACAAATCTTCGGAGGAGTACAAGGACTCCCGCATTACCCGGATTCCTGAGATAATAGAAAGCAAATACCTGCGCATTGAGCCGAGGGAGACTTACAGCATTACCGTGAAAAACGGCACCGCACAGGTGGGCGACGACACCACCGGCCTGCCCAGCGCCTTTGAGGGTGAAACCATCACTGCAACTGCCCCGGAGCACGACAGCAGCGCCAGCTTCTCCAAGTTTGAAGGCTGGAAGCTCAACAAGGGCAGCATCAGTGAGATCGTCAAAGAAAACGACGAAGTGGTGGAGATCAGAGTTGATGAAGATGGCTACATCGTTGATGAACACGGCGAAAAGATCAAGGAGAAAATCATCCGCTTCAAAATGCCCGGCGAAAAGGTAGAAATGACCGCCGTTTATAGCGTTCCCGCTGTTGTGCAGGACTTGCCGGTCATCGTGACGGGCGGCACCATCAATGATACGCAGGATACGCTTATCCGCGTGAAGCCGGGCACAAAGGTCACCGTCAAGGCCGATGCACCTGACGACGAAAAAGCATCGTTCCACCACTGGAAGGTGGAAATGGGCACCAGCGCGGACTTTGGCGTGACCGAAGGCAGTCTTGGCTCTGAGACCGAGACCGGCACCGAAGAAATCAGTTTCATCATGCCGAAGGGTGCAGTACGGCTGACCGCCGTTTACAGCATCCCCGCTTCCGTGCTGAGGAGTACCGTTACTGTTACGGGCGGCACGGCAAAGTCCACTCTGGGCGAGAGCAGCGATATCCCCGCAGAGATCGGCACCACGGTGGAGATCACAGCTACCCCGTATGATGCCGAGAAATACCCCGGCATGGAGTTCGTGGAATGGGAGATCGTGTACCCCGATAGCTTCTACCAGAACTTCCCCGATGGCATTCCGGAAAATCTGCAGCTCAAGCTGGACAATGCCAAGAGCGCGGCCACGACGTTTGAGATGCCCGTTTACCCGGTCAAACTGATCGCCCACTGGTCGGCAAGCCCGGTGGCCGGACCGGACGAACCTATTGATGAAGACTTCGGCGTAGAACCTGCACCCATGGATACCACAGGTGGCACCATTGCCGCCGTGGCCGTTGGTGGTGCAGCCATCTGGGGCGGCTACGAGATCGCCACCCGCGTGATCCTGCACAACCTCCTGCCCGAGGGCGCAGCCATCCCCGCAAACCGCGGCCAGCTGGCCCTGCTCATCTGGACTGAGAAGGGCAAGCCCGAACCCGCCGCACAGCCCGCCTTTGCAGACATCACCGATGCCGAGCAGGCCAAGGCCGCACAGTGGTGCGTGGAGCAGGGTCTGCTGGATGCACGGGAAGGCAAGTTTGAATCGGACGGTTGGATGCCCAAGTTCAAGACCATTGAGATCTGGAACAAGGCGTTCCCCAAAAAGTAACCTCTGAGCGCTTCCTCCGTAAAGCCTCAGAATGACAGATCCCCCCGATACCGGATACCCGGTATCGGGGGGATCTTTTGCGCAGGCACGCGTGGCAGTGGCGGTGGCAATCATCTCCGACATTTCAATGATCCAGTGACCTTGCAGTTTGCGCGAAACAAAAATACTCCGGCAACTTTCCAACCAAGAGAAAGTTACCGGAGTATTCCGCTTTACTTATTTGTTTTTACCAGCAGTGCCTGATACGGCTCCAGTTCCACATCCGCCAGCCAGACGGAAGTGCCCTCCGGGGTGTGATACTCGCCGCCCAGAGCGTCCAGACTGGCCCCTGCCGGGTACTCGGTAAAGTTGAACAGCCCCACCAGCGTTTCCTCACCGCGCTTGCGCACCAGCGCCAGCACGCCGGGGTTGTGGCTGTCCCATGTGGTCACCCACGCATCCGGGGCAAAGCAGGGGTCTGCACGCATTTGGCGCAGCTGCTCCATGCCCTGCCACAACTTGTTTTGCAGCGTGCCCTTCCGGGTGCGCTGCTTTGCGTCCTCCCAGTTGAATTTTGTGCGGTGCAGATTGCGGCTGTCCTCCACACGGTCGGGGTCGTTTTTGTAGTCCCAGCCATTGAGTTGTGCGATCTCATCGCCGCAGTTCAGCATGGGGAAACCCTGCAAAAACGCCATAGCAGTGTGCAGCAGCAGGTCACGCTTTACGGCGTAGTCCAGTGCGGTTTTATCGTCCTTTTCCAGTGCCTGCTCCACGCCGCACAGGCTTGCGGTGGTGCCGCAGCTCCGGGCATCGCCGGTGGCGGGGTCGTAGTTGTACAGCTCGCCCTTTGCCCAGCTGCCGGGGAAATTGCCTTCGTAGAAATGGTACAGATATTCCTTGTGCTTCTGCGGGTCGATGCCCAGCCGCTTCTCCACGGCTTCATCCAGACCCCAGCCGATATCATCGTGGCAGCGCAGATAGTTCACGAACCAACAGTTGTCCGGCAGGGCATGGAGGGCATCCAGCTGAGCTTTCAGCAGCCGGGTATCCCGGCTGGCAAGGGCACCCCACAGGTTGACCATGGTGGACACGTTGTAGAGCATGTGGCATTCCGGCTTTTCCGGGGTGCCGAAATAGGCGGCAAGCTCCTTGGGAGCCATGACCACCTCGCCCTTGAGCACGACAGCCGGGCAGACGCATTCCAGCACCATGCGGAGCATCCGCACGATGGTGTGCACCTGCGGCAGATTGCGGCAGGTGGTGCCCAGCTGCTTCCAGATATAAGGCACTGCATCAATGCGGAACACCTCCACACCGAGATTGGCGAGGTGCAGAATGCTCTTGGTCATGTCCACGAACACCGCCGGGTTTGCGTAGTTCAAATCCCACTGGTAGTCGTGGAAGGTGGTCAGCACCCACTTGTGCATCTCCTCACACCATGTAAAGTTGCCGGGCGCGGTATTGGGGAACACCTGCGGCACCGTCTGCTCGTACTGGTCGGGGATGGTGCGGTCCTCGTAGAGGTGGTAATAGGCCTGAAACCACGGGTCGCCAGCTTTTGCCGCCATGGCCCAGCGGTGGGTGCTGGCGGTGTGGTTCATGACAAAATCCAGACACAGGCTGATGCCGGCTTTCCGCAGCTCCCGGGTCAGGTTTTCCAGATCTTTGTTGGTGCCAAGGGCCGGGTCTACGGTGTCGAAATCCTCCACCGCATAGCCGCCATCGTTGTGGGGATGGGGCATCTGCAGCAGGGGCATCAGGTGCAGATAGGTCAGCTTCTGCTCCTTGAGGTAGGGCAGCTTCTTTGCCAGTTCTTTCAGGTTTCCGGCAAAGAGGTCGGTGTACATGGTCATGCCGAACATATTGCCACGCTTGTACCACTCCGGGTCGGCAGTGCGTGCCTTGTCCAGTGCTTTCAGCTCAGCACTGCGGGCGTTGTAGGCTTCTGCCATCTCCCGCTCCAGAACTTCCAGCCCTTCCCGGTTGTGGTACAGTTCCATGAACAGCCATTCCAGCTCGTCCTTGTGCTTGGCAAACCGGGATGCAAATTCCTGTTTTGCTGCCATGGTTCAGCCCTCCACTTCTGCAAGGGTAGGCATGGCGGGGATAGCACCATGCCGGCTGGTGGTGATGCTGGCCGCTTTGTTGGCAAAGGCCAGAATGCTTTCCAGCTTGTCCACCGTCAGGGTGTCCAGCTCCTCCTTGCAGAGCTTGGACAGGGCAGCCCCAAAGAAGGTATCGCCTGCGCCGTTGGTGTCGCCTACCTTGCAGGGAACGCCCGCCACATGGCCGGTTTTCTCCCCAAAGCGGTAGAATACACCGTTTGCACCCAAGGTGACAAAAATCAGCCGGATGCCGTTCTGTGCCAGTTGTGCCGTGCCGCTTTCGCAGTCGGTGGTTCCGGTGAGCAGAGGCAGTTCTTCATCGGACACCTTCAGGATATCCACCAGCGGCAGGGGCGCTTTCATCTGGGCAATGGCATCCTCTTTGTTCTTCCAGAGGTTTGCACGGTAGTTGGGGTCGTAGGTGATGGTAGCACCCAGCTTTTTGGCGCGGACGGCAGCATCCAGCGTGGCAGTGCGGGAGGGGTCAGCGGTGAGGCTGACAGAGCCGAAGTGGACGATTTTGGCAGCCTTCAGAGCCTCGTCCGAAATGTCCTCCTTGCACAGCATCACGTCAGCGTTGGCGCTGCGGTAGAAGCTGAAATCCCGCTCGCCGGTGGCATCCACCGAGACCACCGCCATGGTGGTGGGGTGGTCTGCATCCACCGCCATGCCGGAAACGTCTACCTTGTTTTCTGCCAGAACCTCTTTCAGGTAGCGGCCAAAGGCATCCGCACCCACCTTGCCGATAAAGGCGGTCTGTGCGCCCAGTCTGGAAGCAGCCACCGCCAGATTGGCCGGTGCACCGCCGGGGTTTGCGGCAAACTGGGGGATGCCGCGCGCATCCTTGCCGGTCTGGGTCAGGTCGATCAAAACTTCACCAATCGTTAAAATGTCCATGCGTTTTCTCCTTATTTTTATCCTATAAGCTAAAACCCAACGGTCACCGCTGGAACAGATAATGAATGTAAGCGGCTGCACGCTCCGGGTGCGGTGCATTCTGCACTACCCCAAGATAGACCTTGCCAGAAAAACCTGCCTGCCTGACAAACGGCGTGTCCGAAATATCCAGCACGGTCCCACCGGCGTTCAGACCCGACAGTGCATGGAAAGACGCATCCAGTGTCCGCAGATCGAGAAAATAATCATCTGCCAACAGTCGATCCCGTGCATATTCGTCCATCAGAACAACATCTAACCGCTGGGCACTGACTGCACCCAGCAGCTTCATCTCCGAAGCATATACATACTGCTCCTCTGCGCGGTCGCTTTCGCTGAGCAGCAAGCCGGACAGCAGATCGACCTGTTGCTTTTTGGTCAGACCCTGCGCCTCGGCAAAGCCGGTGGTAAGCTGTTCCGTCAGATCAGACCCGGCAGTGATATTTACCAGACCAAGGTAAAGCACATCCTCTTTTTTCGTCACATGACGGTAGGCTGCATACCCGAGGATATAGACGACGATGAGCACGATCGCAATGGGCAGCTTGTAATATGCCCAGATGTGCTCCCATTTTTTGCGCCCATGGAGGGAGCGGAGCGTATCCCGGTCAGTTTTTGTCATGGTCGTATTCCTCGTGTACTGCATCGGGGTCTCCACCGATCAGATAGAGGATCCGAAGCATCAGAAAGGAGCAGAGCATGGCGCACAAGCCCATGCCCAGCAGGAATGCAGGCGTGAATACAAACACTATGACGTACCCCATGATGCCATAGATCGCCGCCATCAGCAGGGTGCAAAACAGATACCGGACACCCACGAGAAACGCTGTTTTCAGGATGCCGAAGGTGGTGTTTTCAAACCGTGCCAGCAGAGGAAAGGCATACAGCAGAACGATGCCGTACAGAATTGCCGCACCAATAAGCACTGCAGTGAGCAGCGTCCAGAAAATGTTTTCGCTCCACATTCGGCGCAGCACAAAGCCATCCGCAGCCAGGAAACTGCCGACTGCCAGCAGGATAAGCCAGAGTTTTGTGGCAGGCTTAAAATTTTCCCGGAACGCCTTAAAAAACATCCGGGTCAGACCATCGTCCCGATCTTCCGCCATTTTGAGCGTGACGTAGAACAATGCGGTCGTAGAAGCTCCTATGGTAACGATGGGCAGGCTGCACACGAGCCATAAGATGTTCAGGTAAGCACTGTAAGTCAATTTCGTCAGCACAGCAAACAGCGGCTTGTCCGTATTGCACAGGTCACGCATGGGGATTCTCCTTTCGCTCAATCTCCTGTGGATTCGCGCAGGATCAGGTTGGTTTCCGTATAGACGGTGCGATAATTCAGCGATGGCTCTTCGATGCGGGTCATAAGCAGATTGGCAGCGGTGTAGCCCATGATCTGTCCATGGATATGGATCGAGGTCAGATGGGGGGCAAAGTAGGAAGCCTCCTGACTGTCATCGAAGCCGCAGACCCAGATATCATCGGGAACCGAATACCCCAGCTCATTCAATGCCTTGACCAGATCCATGGCAACAAAGTCATTGGCGCAGACAAAGGCATCCGGCATCGTTTTGAACCGACGTATGGTTTCGTACAGGGATACCGGATAGTTCTGCTGTCCAGATGGCATCGCACAGGTGTTCAGGCCTTCTGTCAGACCAAAGTACTCCACTGCATCCTTATAAGCCATATAACGCTCAAAAAAGGACTGACAGTGGTTTTTATCCCCCGCAAAGCTGATGCGTTTTTTGCCGCGCTGGACCATGTGAGCCACCGCATTCTGGACCTCAATGCGGTTTTCCATATAAAGGCGGTCGGCTTTAAGGGGAGGACGCATATCCATCACAGGGGTGTCTACAAACAGCAGCGGAACATCCAGATCGCACAGCATCTGTGCGTAGTCATAGTCGAATACTTCAATGCAGATGATGCCGGCTGTGCGCTGGATGTTGAGAGAAGATGGAAGCTTTTTCTCTTTCAGCTCTATGGGAGAAATGCGATGAATGGTCGTACAGCTATGCAGATGCTCGATTTCCGACTGGAAACGATCCAGCATCATGGAGGAAAAGTGAGAGCTGCTCAGAAACTGGGTCGTCAGCATGGCGATCTCCCGTTTGTCACTCGGCAGAATGGAATGCTCTGCTGCTTTTGCAGCGTCTTCCTGAAACAGCGGCAGATAGGCAAACTGCTTATAGCCCATTTCGGCGGCTTTGCGCAGGATCTTCTCCCGTGTGGCATCTGCCAGCACACCGGTGTTGTTGATGGCCTTTGAAACTGTGTTGCGGGAAAGCTGCAGTTCGTTTGCAATATCCTGAATGGTGACTTTGGTTGCCATAAGTCATCCTCTTTCTTTTATAGATAAAGTCTGGTGACGGATCTTATTCTTTGCGACTCCAGTATAGTGCAAATGCACAAATTAGTCAAATGCAAAAATGCAAATCATCATTTTGCATATTTGCGCACTTTTGGATTTGTGCATCTGTACAAATCCACAATAATTTTTGATGTATACCATGAATTATCGTTGACATTCGCTTGCTTGCGTGGTATAAATGAATTACAGAGTTTTACATTTGCACAATAGAAGCAGAAAAATGTAAAATTCAAAGGTGCAAATGTAAAACACAAATCAAGCGGCAAACAAATCAAAAGGAGGAGAATGATTCATGAAAGCAAAGACGGCCTCGCCGGAAACGGCTGTGCTGACGGCAGAACGCAAGCTGCACAACACATGGGTCTACATCAAACGGCATTGGCAGCTTTACCTGTTGTTCCTGCTGCCTGCCGTGGCGCTGACGCTGGTGTTCAAGTACGCTCCTATGGGCGGTGTGCTGATCGCGTTCCAGAAGTACAATCCCTTCAAGGGCATCTGGGGCAGCGAGTGGGTAGGCTTCAAAAACTTTACCCGCTTCATGTCCTCGCCGGACTTCCAGCGCTATCTGATCAACACCCTGAAGCTGAGCGTCTACGGTCTGCTGTGGGGCTTCCCGATCCCCATCCTGCTGGCATTCCTGCTCAACCGTATCGAGAGCAAGAAGATCAAGCAGAAGGTGCAGCTGGTGCTGTATATGCCCAACTTCATCTCGGTCATCGTGCTGTGCGGTATCGTCCGAGTGCTGCTGAGTGTCACCGGTCCGGTGAACGGCCTGCTTCACACCAGCATCAACTTCATGACGCTGCCGGAAGCATTCCGCCCCATCTACATTATCAGCGGTATCTGGCAGGGTGCCGGCTGGGCATCCATCATGTACACCGCATCCCTTTCTAACGCCAGCAAAGATCTGAAGGAAGCTGCGATGATCGACGGCGCAAACCTGATCCAGCAGATCATGACGGTGGAGTGGCCCGCCATTAAGGATATGGTCGTGATTCAGTTCATCCTGCAGGCAGGCAACATCATGAGCATTGGTTTTGAAAAAGCCTATGCCCTGCAAACGGACCTGAACCTGAACACTGCCGAGATCATTGCAACGTACGTTTATAAAAAGGGCCTGTTGGACGGCGATTACAGCTTTTCCACGGCAGTCGGTCTGTTCAACACCATTGTCAACGTCATCCTGCTGATCGCAGTGAACAAGATCGTTGCCAAAATGAACGATGGCAAGGGCTTGTAAGGAGGGGTTTACCATGGCAAAACAGAAAAAATCAAAAATGGCCCTCTACACCAGACAAGATAAGATCATCCTGTACTGCGGCTACGCACTTCTGGGTTTGTTCCTGCTGGCGATCATCGTTCCGATGATCTACATCGTCATCGCGTCCTTTATGGACCCGGTCACGCTGCAAAACAAGGGCATCTCCTTTGATTTCAGCAAGTGGAGTCTGGATGCTTACCAGCGTGTCGTTTCGGACAAGCAGATCTGGGTCGGCTTCAGGAACGCAGTACTTTACTCGATCATCTTCACCATCATCTCGGTAGCTGTGACGATGCTTGCCGCTTATCCCATGTCGCTGCCGGACTTCAAAGGCAAAAAGATCTTCAACACCTTGTTTGTGATCACGATGTTCTTCAGCGGCGGTCTGATCCCCACCTACCTGCTCATCAACAATCTGGGTCTGCTGGATTCCATGTGGGCGGTCATTCTGCCGGGAGCATTCAGCGTGTGGAACATGATCATTGCCCGTACCTATTATCAAGGCGTCCCGCGTGAGCTGCGCGAAGCTGCGGATGTGGATGGAGCCAGCGAGATGCTTTACTTCTTCAAGATCCTGCTGCCCGTCTGTATGCCGGTGGTGGCAGTTCTGGCCCTGTGGCAGTTCGTGGCAATGTGGAACAGCTACTTTGACGCCATGATCTACTTGAACAGCGCATCGAAGCAGCCGCTGCAGCTGGTGCTGCGTTCCATCCTGATCCAGAGCCAGCCGGAATCCGGCATGATCGCAGATATCCAGAGCACTGCCGAACGTGCCAAGATGGCAGAGCTGCTCAAATATGCAACCATTATTATTTCCAGTCTGCCGCTGCTGGTGATGTATCCCTTCTTCCAGAAGTACTTTGATGCCGGCATCATGGCTGGTTCCATTAAAGGCTGAGGATATTCCAGAATTTTATAAGCAGGTACGCTCATCTGTTACACGAAAAAAGAAACATGAAAAAGGAGAAAATACCATGAAAAAGCTGATCTCTCGCCGCAACTTCCTCAAGGTCTGCGCTCTGGCGGGCTCTGCCGCTGCTCTGTCTGCCTGTGGCGGCAAATCCACCGGCAGCGGCGATTCTGCTGCCGCAGCTGTGGACGTGACCGGTGCCGTTACATTTCCGCTGTCCGAAAAGGTCACCTTTACCGGTATGACCAGCTTCCCTGTGGGCAGCGAACCCGAACCGAACAACCGCACCATCTTCAAGCGTCTGGAAGAGCAGACCAATGTGCACATCGACTGGACCGCCATCCAGTCCGACCAGTGGAGCGATAAGATCACCCTGAATATGTCCAACCCCAACACCCTGACGGATTTTGTTTTTACTGCTGATTTTACCGACAGCAATCTGCTGCGCTACGCAGATCAGGGTGTCATCCTCAATCTGGAAGACTACATTGACAACAATATGCCTTATCTCCAGAAGGTCTTTGAGCAGTACCCGGAGTACCGCACCATGTGCACCGACAGCGATGGCCACATCTGGGCACTGCCCTGGATCGAGCAGCTCGGCTCAGAAAAGACCGCCATCCAGACCATTGGCAACATGAGCTTCATCAATACCAAGTGGCTGAACTTCCTCGGTCTGTCGATGCCCACCACAGTGGACGAGTTTGAGCAGGTGCTGATTGCATTCCGTGATAACGCCGCTTCTATCAAGGCAGAGTATGGCATTGACGGCGACATCATCCCCATGTCCTGCATCGTCAACAACGGCGATCAGGACCCCAGCATCCTCATCAATGGCTTTGGCGAAGGCTACGGCGATGCAGACAAAGACCGCCATATTGCCGTTACCAACGACCGGAAGGTCATCTGTGCCGCCACCCAGCAGGGCTACCGTGATGGTCTGGACTGGCTGCACAAGCTGTATGCCGAGAAGCTCATCGACCCGGAGTGCTTCACGCAGGAGTGGTCCACCTATGTTTCCAAGGGCAAGGCTGGCCGCTATGGTGTCTGCTTCAGCTGGGATGTTGCCAACATTGACAACCTGACCGACTGGGAGCCGCTGCCTGCCCTGACCGCCGATACCCGCAATATCACTCCGCAGAACGGCTCTTTCACCAGCGGCTTTGCCCGCGGCAGATGCGTTGTCACCGCAAAGGCGACGAATCCTGCACTGGTTTGCGCATGGCTGGATCAGATGTACGCACCCCTCCAGTCTCCGCAGAACAACTGGGGTACTTACGGCGATGCGGAAGGCTTTAACATCTTTGAACTGTCCACCAACGATAAGGGCGAGCCCATGCTGAAGCACGCTCCTCTGGGCGATGCTTCTCCCGTGGAAGTCCGTGAGGCGCAGTGTGTCAGTGGACCTCTGGCGGTTCTGGATGATTACTATGGTGTATACGTTACCTGCCCGGACGATGCACAGTATCGTCTGGACTGGATCAAGGAGATCTACACCCCGGATATGAACAACGATTATGTCTATCCCAATGTCTTTATGAGCAGCGAGGACACCGAGCAGGTCTCTAACCTGCAGGCAGATCTGCAGACCTACATGAATACGCAGAAGGCCAACTGGATCATGAACGGCACGAAGGATGCAGAGTGGAACGAATATCTGAGCAAGCTGGAAGACTACGGCCTGTCCGACTATCTGGGCATTATGCAGAAATATCTGGATGCTTACTACGCATAAGAATTCTTTCCTTTGGAGGATTCCATGAACGATTTGACTTTACAAAAAGCCCGTGCCTACGAGGCCGAGCACGGCGCTGCCATTTCCCCGGCGGAACGCCCTGCTTACCACATGACTCCCTATGTGGGCTGGCTGAACGACCCCAACGGCTTCTCTTATTATAAAGGGAAGTATCACCAGTTCTATCAGTATAACCCCTACGATGTGCGGTGGGCGCCCATGCACTGGGGTCACGCGGTCAGCACCGACCTGCTGCACTGGGAGTATCTGCCCTGTGCACTCGCCCCGGATTCCCCGGCGGACAACGGCCCCGGCTGCTTCTCCGGTTCTGCTACCGAGATGGATGACGGCAAGCAGCTGCTGATGTACACCAGCGTGGTGGCAGAAAAGCAGCCCAATGGGGAGATGCGGGACATCCAGACCCAGAGCATTGCCATTGGTGACGGTCTCAACTACGAAAAGCCTGCCTGCAACCCGGTGCTGACCCAGAAAGACCTGCCGGAAGGCTTCAGCAAGTTCGACTTCCGGGACCCCAAGATCTGGCGTGAAGCCGACGGCACCTACTCCGCCGTCACCGTCTGCCTGGCCGAGGACGGCAGCGGCGCAGCAGCACTGTTCCAGAGCAAGGACGGCTTCGACTGGCACTTTGTCACGGTGCTGGAACGCTGCAACAATCAGTACGGCAAAATGTGGGAGTGCCCGGACTTCTTCCCGCTGGACGGCAAGCAGGTCTTGATGCTCGGCCCCATGGAGATGCTGCCCAAGGGCGAGTTCCACAACGGTCACAACGTGATTGCCTTCATCGGCAGTTACGACCAAGCCACCCACACCTTCACCAAGGAAAACGTGCAGCTGATGGACGGCGGCATCGACTTCTACGCCACCCAGACCACCCTTGCCCCGGATGGCCGCCGCATCATGACCGCATGGCTGCAGACATGGTCGGACACCGAGGATAAGCCCAAGGGCTGCAAGTGGTTCGGACAGACCATCTGCCCCCGTGAGCTGCACATCAAGGATGGACGCATTGTTCAGGCCCCGGTGCGGGAGCTGGACGCCGTCCACGGCAAGCGCACCTTCCACGAAAATGTGACGGTGCAAAGCGAAACTTCTCTGGAAGGCATCAAGGGCCGTGTGGCCGACCTGACCGTTACGGTGCAGCCCGGCGAATACCGCTCCTTCACCCTGAAGCTGGCTGCTGATGCAGACCATCACACCAGCCTGACCTACGACCCCTACACCTCCGAGCTGACACTGGATCGCAGCTATGCCGGTTCCCGTGCCGACATTGTTCACCGCCGCAGCTGCAAGGTGCGCAGCCAGAACGGTGCGCTCAAGCTCCGTATCCTGCTGGACAAAAACAGCATCGAAGTTTTCGCCAACGACGGTGAGCAGACCATGACCGCATGGATCTACACCCCCCAGTCTGCCGATGGCATCACCTTTGCTGCCGATGGCAAAGCAACTGTTACGGTGGAACAGTTTGAGCTGAATTTGTAACCTGATATTCCTTTCATTTCTCCTTCATTGAATACAGCCCCGCTTTGGCTTCTCCTTCGCCAAAGCGGGGCTGTGTTTGTTATGTTATTGCTCTTCCAGCCTGCCGTGGTCGCAACCAAGCGAGAGATAATGCTCAATCTCCCCACCCAGCACAAGATGGGCATACTCCAAGGGCTTGTTGTAGAGCAGCCAGTCCAGCTCTGCCCGCTGTGCCGGGGTGTTGCCGTATTCGTCCTCCACGTTTGGCGTATGGTGCAGTTTTTACTGGAAATTCATCAAAAGAAAAAGCCTGAAACTTCTCGGTACATCAAGAAGTTTCAGGCTTTGTTTCGCTTAAATTGGAAATTTACTGCTCAATCGGCTTCATCGTGGGGACGTGGCAAGAACAGGCCCTGTTTTCGTCCAACAGGCTCCAACAACGTCCACGATCCCGGTGGATTTCTTGAAGAACCCTCCAACAAACTCCAACAGCGTCCACGAAAGTTGTGTACAGTTTTGGTCACAGCCCTTTTTTGACGGAGCGTGACGGAAACCGCGACAACGGGTGTTGGTCACTGTCAAACCGTGATAAACGAGATGTGTTTCTTTGTCCAGCAGAGAGGAACATTTCTATTATTTTGAATCTATGCCTTACCTCACAAGCAATGCGCTTTGAAGAGAGGTCATGGATTCTTTCTTTTTCTCTTGGGTTGCTTCTGCGTATACATCCATTGTGGTGGAAATATCCGCATGACCCATGATTTCCTGAATGACCTTCAGGTTGGTTTCGTTCTCGCAGAAGCGAGTGCAGAACGTGTGCCGCAGGATATGGCAGCTAAACTTTGGCAGAAAAACCGGGTCACGATTTTCTTCCTTCGCCTTGGATTCTTCTTCCTTATTATAGTCTGCACAAATCGAGCGGATAGTGCGGTTGATGGCATTGGGGAGATCAGGTCGGTCTGTTCCAGTTCCCGGAACAGCTTAACCGCCTTGTGTTCGGCACAGCAAAGGGATTCCTGCACCTCCCGGACAGTGTAGATGATATACACGCGCCCTTGTTCGTCCAGCCAGTTGTTCTTTACAGACAGGCTCATGCGGTCAAGCAGGATGCCGTACAGTGTCCGGGCATCCGTGGAGAGCTGCCGGAAACGGCTGTCCTGAAAAAGTGCTTTCGGTATGCGGAAGTAGGCGAACAGTTCACCCGACTGGCCGTAAAAGTAGTCGAGCGTCATTTGGTGTGACCTCGGATTTTCAACTGTGAGTGTGCGTCCATGTGCAAAACCTCCTTATTCGATTTTTGCAAAAGAAAAAGCGCACCTTCAATTTTGCGGAAACTGAAAGTGCGCTATGTAAAGCTGATTCAATTATTCACGAAAGGATTCCAGATATTCGTCCAGCACTTCTACGTTCACCAGTGCAATGCGTTTCAGCCGGACAATGGCGTGGGCATCCTGTGCGACTTGTCGGAAGGAGTTTTTGCCCATTGAGTAGAGGACTGCCCCTTCCTCATAGCGAACGTATTTCTTTTTCTTTCCAGCCAGCAGTTTTTCCAGTTCAGGAACTTCAACCGAGTTTCGCTTATGTGCCATGGTATTCTTCTCCTTTGTCAAGGTTATGTGGTATACTTGCATATCAGGATATAGAAAAAGGACACCCCACTTTCGGCTTTTGCCGATGGTGAAATGTCCTCTTGACTGTTTTCTCGTTTACAGTTTTCTGCTGGATGTGGAACAGGCGAAAATCCGTCACGCTCCGTTTGGGACTTTTGCCTTCTCCGACAAGCCCCTAAGAAATCCGTCTGAACATTCAGATTTTTGGTACATTCAGGGTCGGATTTTCAGTTCGTGCGGACTGTCGGAGACACAAGGATTACCACGTAGCTTAGTTAGATTCCGGGCGCATCGTGGGGAACAGCAGCACATCGCGGATGGAGGCGCTGTCGGTGAGCAGCATCACCAGACGGTCCACGCCGAAGCCCAGACCGCCCGTGGGGGGCAGGCCGTACTCCAGTGCGTTCACGTAGTCGTAGTCCACCTGTGCCTTGCAGTCGGGCTCGATGGCCTTGCGCTCGGCCACCTGACGCTCAAAGCGGCCCTTCTGGTCGATGGGATCGTTCAGCTCGCTGAAGGCGTTGCCGTACTCGGTGCAGTCGATGAAATACTCAAAGCGCTCGGTGAAGGCGGGGTCGTCCGGCTTGCGCTTTGCCAGCGGGCTGATCTCCACGGGGTAATCGTAGATGAAGGTGGGCTGGATGAGCTTGTCCTCCACGAAGGCATCGAAGAACTCAGCCAGAATGGAACCCTTGGTGGGCACCTCGGGCAGCTCCACGTGGTGCTCCTTGGCGGCGGCGATGGCATCCTCGTCGGACTTCCAGTCGTTGAAGTCTACGCCGGAATACTTCTTCACGGCTTCCACCATGGTCAGGCGCTCCCAGTGGCCCATGTCGATCTGCTTGCCCTGATAGGGGATGACCATGCTGCCGCAGATCTTCTGGGCAAGGCGCTTGTACAGCTCCTCCACCAGATCCATCATGCCGTGGAAGTCGGTGAAGGCCTGATACAGCTCGATGCTGGTGAACTCCGGGTTGTGCTTGGGGTCCATGCCCTCGTTGCGGAAGATGCGGCCCACTTCGTACACGCGGTCCATGCCGCCCACGATCAGGCGCTTGAGGTACAGCTCGGTCTCAATGCGCAGCACCATGTCCATGTTCAGGCTGTTGTGATGGGTGTAGAAGGGGCGTGCGGATGCGCCGATCTCGAAGGGGGTCAGGATGGGGGTGTCCACCTCCAGGAAGCCCTTCTCGTCCAGATAGGCGCGGATCTCCTTCAGGATCTGGCTGCGCTTCACGAAGGTGTCCTTCACCTCGGGGTTTGCAATCAGGTCCACGTAGCGCTGACGGTAACGCATCTCGGTGTCGGTCAGGCCGTGGAACTTCTCGGGCAGGGGACGCAGGCTCTTGGCCAGCAGGGTCAGCTCGGTGGCGCGCACGCTCAGTTCGCCGGTCTTGGTGCGGAACACCTCACCCTTCACGCCGATGATATCGCCCACGTCCAGCTTCTTGAAGGCGGCGTAAGGCTCTTCGCCCAGCTCATCGCGGCGGACGTACAGCTGAATGTCGCCCTTATCGTCCCGCAGGTGGGCAAAGCTTGCCTTGCCCATTACGCGCTTGGACATCATACGGCCAGCCAGCGCCACGGTCTTGCCGCTGTCGGTCTCGTTGGGCAGGTCGGCAAACTCGGCCTTCAGATCGGCAGAGTAGGCATCCTGCGGGTACTTGGTCAGGGTGAAGGGGTCGTGGCCTGCAGCCTGCAGGTCGGCCAGCTTCTGGCGGCGCACCTGCACCTGCTCGCTCTCGGACAGGCCCTGCGCCGGGTTCTTCTTTTGTTCTTCCATGGTTTCTCCTATTCGTTTGGCCTGCTCAGCCTGCAGCGTGGGTAATGTTCAGCACGGTGTACTCCACGGTGTGGCCGGTGGGCAGCAGCACTTCGGCCTTGTCGCCCACAGCCTTGCCCAGCAGAGCGTGGCCCACGGGGCTTTCGTCGCTGATCTTGCCGTTCAGGGGGTCGGCTTCGGTGCGGCCCACAATGTCGTACTCCTCGTTCTCGTCCTCGCCGGTCATGAGAATGGTGACGTGGGTGCCCACAGAGACATTGTCCACGCTCAGCTCGCTCTCATCAATGATGACGGCGTTCTTGATCATCTGCTCCAGTTCGGTGATGCGGTTCTCCACCAGACCCTGCGTATTCTTGGCCTCGTCGTACTCGCTGTTCTCGGAAAGGTCGCCGTGGCTGCGTGCTTCCTTGATCTCTTCGGCCAGCTCCTTGCGGCGCACCGTTTTGAGGTATTCCAGTTCCTCCTGCATTGCCTTCAGACCGGCAGCGGACATCTTGATCTCTTGTGCCATTTGAGAATCTCTCCTTGTCTCTATTTGTGCTGTGCAGCCGCAAAGCCGCACAAGAATGCCATTTTGACTACATTATTATAATAGCAGGCGGCTGCTTTGTCAACAAAAAAGGCGGCGGTAGGGCAGAAAAATGTGTCGGCTGGAGCAAATAACGGAACAGCCCGCTCTTCAAAAAAGGAGAACGGGCTGTTTTGATTCCATTGGGTGTTACTTGGTAGACGGTTTCATCTGCTGTGCCTTTTTCCACGCGCGAATGGCTTTTACGGTGGAGACCGGCACATGGGGGTCGAATTTGTCCGGATGCTCACTGCTGCGCAGCGTCATCAGCTCGTTTTCAATTGCCCACTGTGCAGCCTGCTGCGCATCGGTGTCGTCGGTGTCGATATCGGTATAAGCGGCTTCGGCAGCAGGAGCAGGCTGTCCGGCATCCTTCCAGAGCACTTCGGCCAGTTCGATGCGAGTTTCCGGGATGGCGGTACCCTTGGGCAGATGATGGATCAGCCACAGCTCGGTGCCCAGCTGATGCAGCCCGCCCACCAGCAGTGCACCGCCAATGATTGTTACCGCAGTGCTGATGCCAGGGTCAACAGAGGCGTCGACAGGGGCGTCGTCGATCGTGGGAGGGATGGGGCGGTACTGTGCAGTCAGTGTGATGTCCTGAGTGGGCATGAGGAAAGATGTTTTGCTTGCAGTCCGATCAAAGCCTGTGCTGGTCAGATCAGACAGAGCACTGGCAGGGGAGACCACCCACTGTTCAAACTCCAAGCTGTCCTGCTCCAAGCCGTCCTGAGCCGGGGCAGCGGATAGAGAAACGGGTGTACCGTCCGGAACCTGTGTTGTAGGGGACAGTGCGGTAGTGCCGCCGTCGATGGATGCTGTGCCGGATACGACATTCACGAAGTAGCCGGTTCGCTTTTCAAGGTAGCGGTACTCGCTTCCATCCTCATTTTGTTTATAACCAATAATATAGTTGGGGTCTACACTTGTTAACTTCAGATCTTTCTGATAGCTTTCACCATAGGTGGACGTGGTAACGGGGACATTTTCCCGTGGGTTTTCACATGCAATCGACATTGCACCTTTATAATTTTCTTGAACCGTGATTCTCTGGTTTTCCTCCAAAAATATATCGTTCTGGTTGTTCTCAAAATTGACATTACCGCCGATATTTACCGCAGTAGGATTGTTCTTTACATAGACGCCATAGAGACAGTCGCTGATTGTTCCACCTGTAATATTGACAGTGACATTTCCGCCTGTACGGATCGCAGCAGCAGCATATGCCTTAAGCGTTCCGCTTTTGAGATTGAGCACGCCGCTCCCGCTTAATACAATCATATGATAGTTTCCGTGTGTCGTGCTCTCCATCAGGATCTTTTTGCCATTTTGTTCTTCAATCGTAACTGTACCAGCGCAATCCAGAATGCGTCCATTGCCAAGGTTACGGAATACACCGCCGTGAATATCCAATTTCTTATCTAGAGAGCTTGCTCTTATGTTGATTACGGCTCTGTCTGATGATGCATTGTTTTCAAACGTTCCATCGTTTATTGTGGTTTGCTGGGAGGATTGATCAATAATCACATATCTCTGCTCTGAATAAAAATAGCCTCCATCAATTGTCAGCTGTCCATCTGCGGAATTGGCAATTGAACGTGCATCATTGGTTCTGTAATCACCGTTACCTTCTATATTCAGATTGCCCTCATTTACGATAACATCCGCATCCACGCTGCTGAACACACAGCTATCAATCGTTGTGATTCCGGACGAACCGTTGTAAACTGCACTGGCATGGTCTGACGTTGACGTACATTTTGTCAGTGTCAGATTACCATCAGCCCAAAAGGTTCCCTTTGCTTTTGGCGAGGTCGAAGCAACTGTTATAAAGGTTCCCTCGTTCACAAGCGCCGTAGCGCCTGTATCGACATGTACCAGCGAAAGCGTTTGCGGCGATGTGCTTTGATACTCAATTTTATAGTTATCTCCGTTGAAAACGAGAGTGCCCTGCTTTACCTCTACAAAATTCGTTGTCAGGACGTTTGTTTTGATGCTGCCTTTCAGATTGAGCGTCACGATACTTCCCGGGGCGTCAATCACAAGATGCCCCTGTGCATTTTCGCTGGGCAGCAGATCATAGGTGGCAGTCTCTGTGATTTTGAACTCAGTGTCAGGGGTGAGGTCGAGCTCATTACTGCCCGTCTCCGCCGCAAATGCAGAGACTGCCCCGACAGGCAGAAATGTCAGTGCCATGCTGAATGCCAGCAGCAGGCTGATAAGTCGCGTTTTCATATAAATTCCTCCTTGATACGACTTTTGCGGGTGGATCTTGTCTGCGCGGGTCGTGGACAAAAAAGACTCACCCATCTTTATTCTACCCCCCCCAACAGAAATCAAGGATTTTAGACAAGATTGGAAGGATGCCTAAAAATGGCAGAGATTTTAGAGGATCTGAGAAAAATAACAACAAAAACCCCCGCTGACAGAGGGAAAAGTGTCAACGGGGGTCGGGGTGATGTCGTATTTCGGTGGGAACTCCTTCAGTCAGAACCTGACGGTTCTGCCAGCTCCCTCGGTGAGGGGGCTGGCTGCGCAGCAGACTGGGGAAGTTGACGTTTACCGTTTAATCGTCTGCGCTCTCGTCCAGATTGCCCAGCTTCTTGGCCTGCTCCACAACGGCAGGCACCAGCATCTCGGGCAGAACCTCGTAGCGGGCAAACTCGGTGGTGAACCAGCCGCGGCCCTGCGTGGTCTGCCGGATGAAGGTGGTAAAGTTTGCAAGCTCTGCCAGCGGCACTTCAGCGATGATGGTCTGCAGACCGTCCTCGTCCGGCTCCATGCCCAGCACGCGGCCGCGGCGCTTGGTCACATCGCCCATGATATCGCCGGTGTTGTCGTTTGGCACATGAGCCTTCAGGGTGTGGATGGGTTCCAGAATGACCGGGCCGGCCTCCGGCATAGCGGCCTTGTAAGCCAGCTTTGCGGCCATAATAAAGGCCATCTCGGAGCTGTCCACCGGGTGGTAGCTGCCGTCCAGCAGGGTGGCTTTCAGGCCCACCACGGGGTAGCCTGCAAGCACGCCCTTTTCGGCGGCAAGGCGCACGCCCTTTTCAACAGCCGGGAAGAAGTTCTTGGGCACGCTGCCGCCGAACACCTTCTCCTCAAACACGACCTGCTCGCTGTCGCAGGGCTCGAAGTTGATGATAACATCACCGAACTGGCCGTGACCGCCGGTCTGCTTCTTATGACGGCCCTGCTTCTGGCAGGCCTTGCGGATGGACTCGCGGTAGGCGATGCGGGGTGCTTCCAGCCCGATCTCCACGCCGAACTTGTTCTTCAGCTTGGCCTTCACCACGTCCAGATGCTGCTCGCCCAGACCGCCGATCACCTGCTGATGGGTCTCGGCATTGTTCTCGTAGCTCAGGGTGGGGTCTTCTTCCATCAGGCGGGCCAGCGCGCTGCTGATCTTGCCCTCGTCGCCCTTCTTGGCCACAGTGACGGCCATGAACAGACTGGGCTTGGGGAACACGGGGGCGGGCAGCTTGACCACGCGCTCAGCGTCGCACAGGGTGTCGCCGGTCTTGGCGCTCACCAGCTTTGCCACTGCGCCGATGTCACCGGCAATGATGCCGTCGGAGTCCACCTGCTTTTTGCCAATGACGGTGAGGGGCTTGGAGATCTTCTCCACATCGCCGGTGCGGGCGTTGGTGAGGGGTTCGCCTGCAGTCACCTTGCCGCTGACCACGCGCAGGTAGCTCAGCTTGCCCACGAACGGGTCGGCCACGGTCTTGAACACGTAGGCGGCGGTAGGCTCGTCCACGGTGCAGTGCAGTTCCACCGGCTCGCCGGCGGCATCCTCGGCCAGCGTGCTGGCTTCGTGCTCCGGGCTGGGCAGCAGCTTGTGCATGTTGAACAGCAGCATATCCAGCGCCTGCTGGTTCACGGCGCTGCCGCAGAACACGGGGGTGATCAGGCCGTCCTTGACGCCCTTGCGCATGCCTTCCACGATCTCCTCGGTGGTGAAGGCTTCACCGCCGAAGAACTTTTCCATCAGCTCATCGTCGGTCTCGGCAATGGCTTCGCTCATGGCCTCGATCAGGCCCTGAAAACGGTGGCCGATGTCCGGCAGGTCCACCTGGATCTGCTTGCCGCCCTCGTACTTGAAGGCCTTCTGGCTGAACAGGTTGATGTACACGGGGGTGCCGTCGTCCAGCTTGGCGGGCACCACGCAGGGGCAGACGGTGGAGCCGAACTTGATCTTCATATCCTCAAGGATCTTGAAGTAGTTGGCATTCTCCAGATCGCACTTGGAGACGAACACCATGGTAGCCTTGCCATTCTTGCGGGCCAGCTGGAACGCCTTCTCCGCACCCACAGTCACGCCGCTGCGGCCGGACACCACCACCAGCACGCTCTCGGCTGCGCGGATGCCCTCGTACTCACCGGCCTCGAAGTCGAACAGGCCCGGCGCATCGATCAGGTTGTACTTGATGCCCTCGTACTCCACGGGGACGACCGATGCAGACAGGCTGGCCTTGCGCTTTGCTTCCTCGGGGTCAAAGTCCGAAACAGTAGTGCCGTCCTCGACCCGGCCCATACGCTCGGCAGCGCCCGAAAAATAGACCAGCGCCTCGGTGAGCGTGGTCTTGCCGCTGCCGGCATGACCGGCAATCAGGATATTGCGGATGTTGTTGCTTGCGTATTTCATATCGGTTTTTCCCTCATTTCCGCCGCACGGAGCATTCTCTCCGCTTTTGTGGCATATTTTACAAAGATAATACCACACTTAAAATGATTTTTAAATATTTCGTTTGAAAATTCTGACGAATCAAGCGCCAAACTTCGGGGCAAGGTTTTGTGCAAGTTGCACGGCAGTGCCAAAGTTTATTGTAAAATCCACAGCGATACGCTATAATAAAAGGCAGAATACAGGCACAAGGAGCATACCGAAATGAAACGTACCGATTACATCAACTGGGATGAATATTTCATGGGCATTGCGCTGCTCACGGCCATGCGCTCCAAGGACCCCAACAGTCAGGTGGGCGCGTGCATCGTCAGCTCGGAAAACAAAATTCTGTCCTTGGGCTACAACGGTATGCCCATTGGCTGCAGCGACGACGAGATGCCCTGGGAGCGGGAGGGCGCACCGCTGGACACCAAGTATATGTACGTGTGCCACGCCGAGCTGAACGCCATCCTCAACAGCGCCCACAATAATCTGAAAGGTGCACGGGTGTACGTGACTCTGTTCCCCTGCAACGAGTGCACCAAGGCCATCATCCAGTCGGGCATTGCCGAGGTGGTGTACTACGGCGACAAGTACCACGACAGCGATTCCAGCGTGGCGGCGCGGTTCATGTTCAAAAAGGCCGGCGTGAAGCTGACTGCCTATCAATCCACCGGACGGAAGGCCGAGCTGGAGCTGTGAACTTTTTTCATAGCATCTTGACTTTTGTGTGGGATTGCATATACTAAGGGTAGGAAGTTGGTTAGAACATTCCATTGTATCCACGTACAAAAAAGAGCCCTCTCAGAGTTGCAGCTCCGAGAGGGTTCTTTTTGTGCTTACTTGCCCTTGCGGTGACTCTCAAGCCACTTGCACAGGAAGTGTGCAGCTACCTGTGCTGCGACAGCCACCAGAAAATTGGTTAGAATGGTGTCCATGATATCCACCCCCTTCTGTTGCCAGAATGGAGAAGGGCAGCACAGCCAGTATAGCATATCCGACAGGGTATTGCAATTTTTACAGGATATCATTATAATAGAACTATATCTCGAATAAATATTCAACAATGCTTGCATAGAGAGGGAAATATACAATGAGTCTGAAGAACCGCAGCTTTTTGAAGCTATTGGACTACACCCCTGCCGAGATCGAAGAACTGCTGGACCTTGCCGCAGACCTGAAGGCAAAAAAGAAGGCCGGCATCCGCCACAATGACCAGCTGGCAGGCAAGAACATCGCCCTGATCTTTGAAAAGACCTCCACCCGCACCCGTTGCAGCTTCGAGGTCGCTGCCCACGATCTGGGCATGGAAGTGACCTACCTTGACCCGTCCGGCAGCCAGATCGGCAAGAAGGAGTCTATCGCCGACACTGCCCGTGTGCTGGGCCGCATGTTCGACGGCATCGAGTACCGCGGCTATGGCCAGCAGATCGTGGAAGACCTTGCCCACTACGCCGGTGTGCCAGTGTGGAACGGCCTGACCAACGAGTTCCATCCCACCCAGATCCTGGCCGACTTCCTCACCATCCGGGAGCACTTTGGCCACCTGAAGGGCATCAACTTCGTTTACTTCGGCGATGCCCGCTACAACATGGGCAACAGCCTGATGGTGGGCTGCGCCAAGATGGGCCTGAACTTCACCGCCTGTGCACCCAAGAAGTACCAGCCGGACGCTGCCCTCGTGGCCGAGTGCCAGAAGATCGCTGCCGAGACCGGTGCCACCCTCACCTTTGAGGAGGATCCCGCCAAGGCCGCCAAGGGTGCCGACGTGCTGTACACCGATGTGTGGGTGTCCATGGGTGAGCCGGTGGAGGTGTGGGCTGAGCGCATCAACGACCTTGCCGCCTACCAGATCAACCAGCAGCTGATGGACATTGCAGGCCCGCACGCTGTGTTCATGCACTGCCTGCCCGCCTTCCACGACCACAAGACCACCGTGGGCAAGGAGATGGGCGAGCGCTTTGGCCGCGATGCCATGGAAGTGACCGATGAAGTGTTTGAAGGCCCCCAGAGCATCGTGTTTGACGAAGCCGAGAACCGGATGCACACCATCAAGGCCGTGATGGCTGCGACCCTTGGCTATGTAAAATAACGGATCAAAAACAAAAAAGGGAGGCTGCGTTTGCAGTCTCCCTTTTGCTTTGCCTGTTAGGCTTCCTTCAGCTTCAGCACGCCAGCCTGTACCAGACGCTTGCGCAGCAGTGCACCCACGATGCAGCTCACCACGATCTTGGCGAGGTCCAGCGCAATGAATGGGTACACGCACACCGAAAGCGCATAGCCCAGCTCGCACTGCATCTGGAACACGAACCATGCGGTGCCCAGCACGTAACAGGCGGCATCGCCCAGCACAAGGCCGATGCCGGAGATCACCGGCTGGCCCTTGCTCTTTTCGATGAACAGACCGCCGATGAAGGCCAGCAGCAGGTAGCCCACCAGATAGCCGCCGGTGGGGCCTGCCAGCTTGGCAATGCCCGCGCCGTAGCCGGAGAACACCGGCACGCCCACAAGGCCGATGAGCAGGTACACCGCCACGCTCAGGGTGCCGAACTTGGGCCCCAGCAGCCATGCGGTCAGGCAGATGACAAAGTTTGACAGCGAAATGGGAATGGCTCCGATGGGCACGCTCAGCGGGCCAAGCACGCACAGCGCGGCGGCCATCAGCGCAGTGACAGCCATCTGATAGGTGGTCAGTTTTTTGTTTTTCATAGAATAGAATTCCCCTCTGTTAAAAATTTACAAGGCATCTGTGCCCGAGTATAACGCGGCAGCGGGAAGACGGTCAACAATGAAGTTGCAACAGGGTTTACAATAGGGCGTGTTGTAATGCATCGTAGAATATGGTAAGATGATAACAAAAAAAGATTGACCGCCCTGCTTCCAAACTGTGCGGTCAATCTTTTTGACAAACGGGATGGAAAGCTGACCCTTGCAGTCAGCGCCCCTTCTATGTTTAGAATACCGCATCAGCGTTATTTATCAAGGAGGTTCCCCATGGGTGGAGGACATGTTTCACGGCCGGACTTCGGGATGCCGCAGCCGGACCCGGCCTACCCACTGACCGAGTTCTACCTGCTTTTGCAGCACGCACTGGACAAAGCGGGCCGCTTTGCGCTGCCTGCGCTGTATGCCCGCGTGCAGGCACCGGCCCGGCACATCTATCTGGACGAGGCGCGGGAATATTTGAGCCTTTCGCCTACCGGGCGGGAGGGGGATATCCGCCTGCTGGCCGAGGGCAGTCTGCAGCTGCTGTACAGCACCCTGCACGTCCAGCCGGACGGCACGCCTGCAGCCCTGCTGCTCACCGAGGAGTGCACCCGCGCCACGGTGGCGGTGCAGCTGCTGCCGCCCTTTGTGTGGGAGGACCCGCTGCCGCCGCTGCCGGACACCCCTGCGGCGCTGACGCTGCAGCTGACCATGCAGGATGTGATGCAGGCCGATATCGACCCGGCAGCGCTGGGCAGAAAGCTGGCTGGCACAGCGGCGAACAAGCGCTGGCTGCACCATCCGAAGGCCGAGACCTTCCTTGCAGAACGGGTGGCCCTGCTGCAGAGAGTATATAAAAGGTGATTTTCATAAATTTTTCCAGCAATGCAATCTTCGGGGGCGTTCAGCCGTGTATAGGGTGAATGTCCCCCGTGGAACACGAATTCCACCAGCCCTGTACAGGCGGTAAAGGAGAGCTTGAAACTATGGGACAGCTGACCAGAAACGAAGTATTTACGCTGGCAGTGCAGAAATACAGCGATGCTGTTTACCGCGCTGCCATACACAACAGCCGATGCACAGCCGATGCCGAGGACGTGGTGCAGGATGTCTACGAGAAGCTCCTGCATTATAATGGTACGTTTGAGAGTGAGGAGCACCTCAAGGCGTGGCTGCTGCGGGTGGCCATCAACCGCTGCCGGGACCTGACCCGCGCAGCCCATCAGAAGGACACCGAGCTGGACGAGAACCTGCCCGCGCCTGATGCGTTTGAGGACGGCAGTGTGCTGGACGCAGTGCGCGCCCTGCCGGAAAACTACCGCAATGCCATCTATCTGCATTACTACGAGGGGTACACGGCGGCGGAGATCGGCCGGATGATGGGCGCACCGTCCAACACGGTGCTGAGCTGGCTGCGGCGTGCCCGGGCGCAGTTACATACGATGCTGAAGGAGGAGATCGAAGATGAGGTGGTATGAGTACAAGATGGAGACGGACGACCTCTACGCCCCGGACGATCTGAAGGCAAAGCTGCTGGCCATGACCGACCAGCTGACCGAAAAAGAAAAGGCCCAGCCCATGATGAAAACCGCCGCACCGGTACCAGCTCAGTCCGCCCCGGTGCAGCCGAAGAAGAAACTGATCCGCTTCCCCGCAAAGCGGGTGGGCGCACTGGCGGCCTGCCTTGCTGTGTGCGTGGTAGGCTATGGTGCTTTTGCCACCGGACAAATCGGCCTTGGCGCAAAGAGCAGCAGCCCGGCGGCGGTGATGGCGGCAGGCGGCGCGGACCGCGCCGCTGTGGATAGCCCCATGGCAGCCGATTACAGTCTGAACACCATGGCGCTGGAAAGCAGTGCAGACAACGGCACCGCTGTTTATTCGGAGGACGACGCGGCAGCAGCGGCCCACAGCACCGACCACGCAAAGATCATCTACACCGCGAACCTCAGCCTGGAAAGCAAGGACTACGACGCAGCCCGCGCTGCGCTGGATGCTGCCCTTGCTGAAGCGGGCGGCTATCTGGAATCCAGCAGTGAATACTCGGATGCCGGTGACAGCCGCAGCGTCAGCCTGACCTACCGGGTGCCGCAGCAGAACTACGAGAACTTTCTTGCCGCCGTGGCCGAAGCAGGCAACGTGACCTACAAAAACCAGCAGGCCGACGACGTGACCGCCCAGTACATGGACGTGGAGACCCGGCTTGAGAATCTCAAGAACCAGCGAACCCGCCTGCAGCAGCTGCAGCAGCAGGCCGACAACCTCTCCGACCTGCTTGAGATCGAGTCCAGCCTGACGGATGTGCAGAGCCAGATCGAGAGCTGGCAGAGCCAGATGGACTGGTACAACGATCAGGTGGAAGAGTGCACCGTGTACGTGAGCCTGAGCGAGGTGAGCACCTACTCGCCGCCCAGCGAGGGCTTCGGCAGCCGCTTTGTCAGCGCCCTTTCCGCTGGCTGGCAGAACTTTGTGGGTGGCCTGCAGCAGGTCATCGTTGCCCTTGCCGGTGCATGGCCGGTGGTGGTGATCACAGCCGCCGCCTGCGCAGGGTTCGTGGTTTGGAAAAAGAAGAAAAAATAAATCAAAAAAATACTTGACATCCGCCCGCCCTTGTGGTATTATACTTGAGCAGTCAGCGAGAACCGCTGAGAGCACAAAGTAAATATCGCGGGGTGGAGCAGTCTGGTAGCTCGTCGGGCTCATAACCCGAAGGTCGTTGGTTCAAATCCGGCCCCCGCAACCACCAAGCGTTCTGAGATTTCTCAGAACGCTTTTTTGTTGTCTGTATCCGATACGAAGAAGGGGCTGCTGCACATCGTTTTAGCCGAAAGTGCAGCAGCCCCTCTTACTGTATCAAAAATTTACACCCACTCGCCGCTGAAATGGTAGCTGCCCACAAGGCCCGCCAGATTGAAGGTCTTGCTGGGGGCTGCGCTCGTTCAATGATGACGGCAAAATCGTACTGCGCAGAGGTGCTTCTTCTATATTTACCATTTACAATGCCCTACATCACCCACGGCTTCCTGCGGGCGGACAGCCGCAACAGCATGGGCTTCATTCTGCTGTACGGCAAAAAGAACGTCTCCCGCTACGGCTTCCGTCACTCGGTGCTGGAGGCCACACGCCGCCCGGTGTGCCATGTCATCCTGCAACGCTGCGCGGGCAGGGATATGCTGGACGATGCCGCTGCCGAGGCCCAGCTGGCCGAGGCGGATGAACTGTTGACGGCTGTGCTTTTTGTTCCGATGGGTGGAAAGTTCTTCCGCTTTCTTGTGATCGTGAAGGTTTTTGCCGGATTTTGTTTACGCACCCGGAAAAAGATGGTATGATAAACTAAGCATAATCGGGTAATATGGTAGCCGGAACGTCCTGCTGCGTGAGCGCCCTCAGGGGAGAAAATCGATGAAAAAATATCTCAAAGCGGTCGTGTCCGGGCTGTGCGCCGCGGCGCTGGCCCTTGGCTGCGTGAGCTGCGGCAGCAGCGCCCGCAAGGTGCTGGAATACGGCCTGAGTGACCTTACCGCTGCGGACCGCGAGACCGTGGAGCAGCGCATCGCCGAGGGTCAGAGCGCTGCGGACGCAGAAGCCGAGTTCCTGACCAACGATCACTTTGAGGCATGGTATCAGGATATCTGCGGTCAGCTCAAACAGTACGAGGACTGAGCCGACGGAACACGCTGAGGAAAAGAGGTGATGGCGATGCTGCGCAGACAGAAGGATACGGATGCCGCCCGGCGCAAAAAAACAGGCAGGCCTATCTTCCGCACCATTTTTAACGCCATGATGCTGGTGACGCTGGTGGAGGTGGTGCTGCTGGCAGTCAGCATTGCCATTACCAATGTGGACGGCAGGCTGAACCAAAACGCCAAGGACATGCTCAACATGCAGGTGCGCAACCGCGTCAGCTACGTGCAGGACCTGATGCAGGATGCACAGAACCTGACCGATCTGTCGGAGCACATCAACAATACCGTTCTTGCCATGCAGGAAGAAGGCCAGCTCGATCTGGCCGAACTGAACACGAGCCGTGAGAAGAGCGACGCACTGCTCACGGCCATTGCGCCGGAGTTGGTGAGCACCCTGCGAGCAAAACCGGTCAGTGGCATCTTTGTGGTACTGAACACCGTGAATCTGCACAACCTTGATGTGGGCTGCGGCCTGCCCGGCATCTACCTGCGGGATCTGGACCCGGATGCCCGCCCTTCGGAGGACAACGCCGATCTGATGATCGAGCGCGGCAGCTCGGCGGTGGTCAAAAAGCTGGGCATCACCACCGATAAAAGCTGGCAGCCCACCTTGCGCTACTACGGCCTGAAGGGCAACGGCTTTTCCAAGACTCCCTTCCAGACCGCGTGGGAGGACGGCGCAAGGCTGAACGCCGAGGATTACGGCCGCTGGACCACCAGTGCCTATAAGATAGGCAACGACAACCGCACCGCCATTGCCTACTCCCAGCCGCTGATCTTGCCGGACGGCACGATCTACGGTGTGGTGGGTGTGGAGCTGCTTACCAGCTACCTGCAGACAAAGCTGCCTTACAGTGAACTGCAGGACGGCAATACCGGCACCTACTTCTTAGTCTCCACCACTGCTGATGAGGAAGATACCTCCTTTATCGTCAGCAAGGCGGTCACTTCCAGCGAGGATATGATCACTTCGGAAGCACCGGCCGGCATGATGAACTGCGAACTCCGGGCGGACGAGTGCTGGCTGACGCTACGGAATAAAGACTATTATGCCGTGGCCCTGCCCATTACCCTGTACAGCCGCAACGCGCCATTTTCCAATGAGCGCTGGCTGCTGATCGGCACCGTGAACAGCAAGGTGCTGTTTGCCTTTGCAGACAATGTGCGCAACGTGATCGCCATTGCCATTGTGTTTACGCTGGTGCTGGGCGCGCTGGGCAGTCTGGTCATTGCCCGCAATCTGGCCTATCCGGTGGAGCTGCTGTATCACGAAGTGGTGGACGGGCAGGAGAAAAAGCAGTTCCCGCAGCTGTCCCATACCAACATCCGGGAGCTGGACCGTCTGGCCGATGCACTGACCAGCTTGAACAGCGAGCTGCTGAACAACTCCACAAAGTTTTTGCGCATCATGGACATGGCCAGTGTGGAGCTGGGCGGCTATGAGCTGAGGTTCGACACTGGCAGTGTGTATGTTACCGATAACTTTTTTGCGTTGCTGGGTGCCTCCCAGCCCAAGGATCACTTCCTGAGTGTGCGCCGCTTTGAGGAAAAGCTGAGCAACATCCAGCTTTCCCATCCCTGTACCACCACGGCAGAGGGAGACAAGATACTCACCATCCGCAGGGAGGGCGAGACCCGCTACATCATGCTGCGCGTCACCAACGACCAGACCACGCAGGTGGGTCTGGCCGAGGACGTTACCGCCACCACGCTGGAGCGCATGCGTATTGAGCACGAACGCGATTACGATATCCTGACCGGCCTGTATAACCGTCAGGCCTTCCACCGCGTGAGCGAAGAGCTGTTCCGCGATCCGCACCAGCTGGGCGTTGCAGCTCTGCTGATGATGGATCTGGACAACCTCAAGCACATCAACGATACCTACGGCCACGACTGGGGCGACCAGTACATCCACCGCACTGGCCGCTGCCTTGCGGAGAACACACCCAACGGCACTGTGGTGTCCCGCCTTTCCGGCGATGAGTTCGTGCTGCTGTTCTACGGCTATTCCAGTCAGGATCAGATCCGTGAGAAGATCCGCACCCTGAGCAGCGCCATGCAGAAGAGCGTTGCCATCCTGCCCAGCGGCAATGAGCTGCGTATCAGCATTTCCGGCGGTGTGGCGTGGTACCCGGCCAACGGCACCGATATGGACATCCTGAAAAAGTATGCCGACTTTGCCCTCTATCAGGTCAAGCGCACCAACAAGGGACATCTGGAAGAGTTCAGCATGGAAATCTACCAGCAGGAAGCACAGGCCGCACAGCTGAGACGCGACTTCCAGCAGCTGCTTACCGAGGAGCGGGTGTACTATGTGTTCCAGCCCGTCTTCTCGGCCCGCACCGGCAAGGCGATGGCATACGAAGCCCTGATGCGCTCCGATATGGAAGCGCTGCGCTCGCCCGCTACCATCATGAAGCTGGCGCGGGAGCAGGGCGCACTGTGCGAGATCGAGCGGCTGACCTTCTTCAAATCGCTGGAGAACTTCGACCACCTGCGCAGCGAGGGCCTTGTGCGCAGGGACACGATGCTGTTCATCAACTCCATTGCAAGCATCTGCCTGCCCAGAGAGGACAGCGAGTATATGGATAGCCGCTGGCATGAACTGCGCCGTCAGATGGTCATTGAGATCACCGAGGAAGAGGAGATTAACCACGAAGCACTGGAGGTCAAGCGCCATGCGCCGGGCTTCTCCGGCATGTTCGCGCTGGACGATTACGGCAGCGGCTTTGCCAACGAGAACAGCCTGCTGGAGCTTTCGCCCCGGTTCATCAAGGTGGATATCGCCATCATCCGCGGCATCGATACCGACCCGGACAAGCAGCAGATCGTGCAGAACATCGTGGCCTATGCCCACCCGCGCAACATGAAGATCATTGCCGAGGGCGTGGAGACCGCCGCCGAGCTGCGCAAGGTCATCGAGCTGGGCGCGGATGCGCTGCAGGGCTACTTCCTTGCAAAACCTGCCGCCGTGCCGGCCAAAATGGCACCTGCCGCCCGCAAGGTCATTGCCGAGTACAGCTCTGCATCCGACAGCGGCTGAATACGAACATAAAAAGTCCCGCAGAAATGCGGGGCTTTTTGCATCTGCCACTGGCGTATTGCAGTTTGCTGCGGTATACTGGAACCGGGCAAACAACAGCACAGGAGGTGCTTTTTTATTATGGTACAGGTAGACCTTATCACCGGCTTTTTGGGCGCAGGCAAAACCACCTTTCTGCGCCGGTATGTCCGGTATCTGGTGGCACAGGGCCACAATGTCTGCATTCTGGAAAACGACTTCGGCGCAGTGAACGTGGATGCCATGCTGGTGCAGGACCTTCTTGGCCCGAACTGCGACCTTGAGACCATCAGCGGCGGATGCGACTGCGACACCCACCAGCGCCGGATGCGCACCAAGCTCATTGCCATGGCCATGCGCGGGTTCGACCGGGTGGTGGTGGAACCCAGCGGCATCTTTGATGTGGACGAGTTTTTTGATGTGCTGCGGGACGACCCGCTGGACCGCTGGTATCACATCGGCAATGTGATCGCCATAGTGGATGCCATGCTGCCGGAAACGCTTTCGCCGCAGGCTGAGTATGTGCTGGCATCCGAGACGGCCAACGCGGGCCGGGTGCTGGTCAGCCGTACCCAGTTGGCCGGGCAGCAGCAGACCGCTGCCGCCGTGGCCCACCTGACCCGTGCGCTGGAGGGCTGCAAGTGCTCCCGCCGCTTTGCGCCGGAAGAGATCATCACCAAGGACTGGGCACGGCTTACCGATGCCGACCTTGCCGCCATTGCGGCCTGCGGCTGCAGGCAGGCCAGCTGCGAAAAGCTGCATTTTGACGAGCACGAAGCCTTCAGCTCTCTGTGCTTTCTGGAGCAGCACCTGACGCTGCAGCAGCTGCAGGCCGCTGCCGACCATCTGTTTGCGGATGCCGCCTGCGGCCATGTGCTGCGGGTGAAGGGCTTTGCACCGGACCCGCAGGGCACCACCGGCTGGCTGGAGCTGAACGCCACCGCTGCCGGCAGAACACTGGAACCCATCCCGCAGGGGCAGGATGTGCTCATCGTCATTGGCGAAGGACTAGACAGGGCAAGAATCGAAACGCAGCTTCACCGCTGAGCTTTCAACGAACGTTGTAAAACTGGTGCAAAAAAGGAGAACAGAATCATGAAAAAGAACCCGCAGATGCCCTCGGCGCGGCGCATCCTCGGCATGGTGGTCGGTATTGTGATCATCGGGCTGGGCATTGCACTGTTCAAGCAGTCTCACCTTGGCAACGACTCCATCAGCGCACTGAATATGCGTCTGGCCGAGATGCTGGGCATCTCGCTGGGCGTGCAGAACCTGTGCACGAACATCCTGTTCTTTGCACTGCAGTTCTGGTTCGGGCGCAAGTACATCGGCCTGGGCACCTTTGTCAACGGCATTGGCGTCGGGTTCATTGTCACGGCCTTCTACGACCCCATTGCAGCCCACTTTGGCCCGGCCGAGGCGCTGGGCCTGCCGGTGCAGCTGCTGTGGGTGGCGCTGGCGGTGCCGGTCACGGCGCTGGGGGCTTCGCTGTACCAGACGGCAGATCTGGGCATCGCCCCGTACGATTACCTCTCGCTGGGCCTGCGGGACTACACCCCGGTGCCGTACTTCGGCTGCCGCGTGTTCACCGATGCACTGTGTGCGCTGCTGTGCTGGCTGCTGGGCGGCCTTGTGGGCATCGGTACGCTGATCTGTGCCTTCTGCCTGGGGCCCTTCATCCAGTTCTTCAACGGGCTGGTGTCGGAGCGGGTGCTGCACTACAAGCCGGGCGGCCAGTAAGATCGGGAAATCAAAAAGGCGTGCACCTCCTTTGCGGAAGTGCACGCCTTTTGCTGTGCAGAAATCAGAACTTGAACAGCGGGGTGCCGGCCAGCACATCGCCCTCGGCCAGCATCTTCAGCTCGCCCATGTCATCGCCGTTGGTCACGATGATGGCGGTAGCGGTGGGATGGCCTGCGGCGCGGATGGCGTCCAGATCCACCTTCAGCAGCGGGGTGCCGGCCTTGACCTTATCGCCCACCTTGACCAGTGCCTTGAAGCCCTTGCCCTGCATCTCCACAGTGTCCATGCCAACATGGATCAGGATCTCGATGCCGTCCTCGCTGGTCAGGCCCACGGCGTGCAGGGTGGAAGCCACCTGTTCCACGGTGCCGTCAAACGGAGCATACACGGTCTTGCCGGTGGGCTCGATGCCGCAACCGGGGCCAAGGATGCCCTGTGCAAAGGTCTCGTCGGGGATGTCGGCCTGTGCCAGCACCTTGCCGCGGATGGGGGTCAGAACGGTCTTGCTCTGACCGAAGAATTTGACAGTCTCTTCCTGCTCGGTCTTGCCGCCGAACAGCTTATCAAAAAAGCCCATGTTAAAATACCTTCTTTCCGATCATTTCATAGAGCCAGCCGGCCGAAACGCTGTCCTGCAAGGCCCACCGTCTCCAACCCATTGGTCTACCCAAAAGATACCACATTGTGAAAGGAATTGCAATTGGTATCCCGCATAAAACCGGCAGAAAATCTTCGGCAGGGTCACATCAGGTCGATCAGCTGCTCGATCTCCTCCATGCGGGTGGCCCAGCTGGTGGCAATGCGCATCACGGTGTGGGTGTCGTCGTACTTCTCCCAGAAGCCGAACTTCGCCTTGCCTTCCAGCGCTTCCAGCTGGCTGTTTTCCAGAATGGGGAACACCTGATTGGTGGGCGACTCCATATAGAAGCGGTAGCCCTTGGCAGCAAGGCCCTCCTTCAGACGGTCGGCGGTTTCGATGGCGTTCCGGCTGATGCGGGTGTACAGATCGTCGGTGAACAGCACATCGAACTGCAGGCCCATCAGACGGCCCTTGGCAAGCAGCGCGCCCTGTTGCTTGACCATAGTCATAAAGTGGGCCGGTGCGCCGTGGGGGAACACCACGGCCTCGCCGCACAGCGCGCCCACCTTGGTGCCGCCGATGTAGAACACATCGGTCAGGCGGGCGATATCCTGCAGGGTAACATCGGTGCCCTTGGCCATCAGACCGTAGCCCAGGCGTGCGCCGTCCATGAACAGGGGCATGTGGTACTCCTGACACACAGCGTGCAGCTCTTCCAGCTCAGCCTTGGTGTACAGGGTGCCGTACTCGGACGGGTGAGAGATATATACCATGCCGGGGAACACCATGTGGTCGTGGTTGGCATCGGCATAGAAGGTGGCGCACCAGTCGCGCACATCGGCGGCGCTCACCTTGCCCTCGTGGGCGGGCAGGGCAATGACCTTGTGGCCGGTATACTCAATGGCACCGGCTTCGTGTGCAGCCACATGGCCGGTGGCAGCAGCCATCACGCCCTGCCAGCGCTGCAGCATGGACGCAATGACGATGGCGTTGGTCTGGGTGCCGCCGGAGATGAAGGTCACGTCTGCATCCGGGCAGCCGCAGGCAGCGCAGATCTTTGCTTTGGCGCTGGCGCAGTAGGGGTCGGTGCCATAGCCGGGCACCTTTTCAAAGTTGGTCTCGGCCAGCTTTTGCAGGATGGCAGGGTGTGCACCCTCACAGTAGTCGTTCTCGAAATACAGCATATCGTTACTCCTGATCCAGTGAGATAAAGTGTTGATAGGGCTATTCTACTACGGGGGAGAGGGAGTGTCAAATCGCGTCCCTCTTTACGGCAAAGGATTTTTACTGTATCTTTAGTTTTTCTATGGTATAATGCGGGAAACGGAATATATTATTTGGGAAGGGGAATGTGCATGAAAAAACAGACGCTTGTGCGGGATGCCACCGTAATGCTGCTGGCTCTGTTCGCCGCCTATGCCATGGTGATGCTTACACAGGCCGTTATGGGCCGCATTGAGGGCGTAGCAATGCTTATCTTTATGCTGGCGGTATTCGTCACCTCTATGTATACAGAAGGTTATATGTGGGGCGTGGCGGCTTCGCTCATCAGCGTGCTGGCTGTGAACTTTGCCTTCCTCTCACCGTATTTCGCCTTCAACTTTACCCTGTCGGAAAACCTGTTCTCCGGCCTTGTGATGCTGGTGGTGTCCATCATGACCAGCACCCTCACCACCCGCATCAAAAAGCAGGAACAGCTGCGTATGGAAAGCGAGAAGGAGAAGATGCGTGCAAATCTTCTGCGCGCGGTTTCTCACGATCTGCGCACCCCGCTCACCTCCATCTACGGTGCCTGCTCCACTGTGATCGAAAATTATGACTCGCTGGATAAGGAAAAGACCATTAAACTGCTTGGCGAAGCCTGCAGCGATGCCCAGTGGCTGACCCGCATGGTGGAGAATCTGCTTTCCGTCACCCGCATCGACAGCGAGAAGGTGACGGTGCAAAAGACCCCCACTGTGCTGGACGAACTGCTGGATACGGTGCTGGTCAAGTTCCGCAAGCGCTACCCGGAGATCCCGGTGGAGCTGGAAACGCCGGATGCCTTTATCGTGATCCCCATGGATTCCATGCTCATCCAGCAGGTGCTGATGAACCTGCTGGAAAATGCCGCTCTGCACGCCGAGGGCATGACAAAACTGACCTTGAAGGTGTTCACGGTGGGCAATCGTGCGGTGTTCGAGGTGACGGACGATGGCTGCGGCATCCCCAGAGAACGGCTGAAAACGCTGTTCTCCGGCACCGACCCGGATGTACCGGCAGACAGCCGCAAGCACGGCATGGGCATCGGCCTTTCGGTGTGTGCGGCCATCATCAAGGCGCACGGCGGCGAGATCAAGGCCGAGAGCCGTCTGGGTGAGGGAACGACCATCCGCTTCTGGCTGGAGACCGAAGAAATTGAAATGGAGGATGCAGAAGATGAGCAATAACAAATTCAAGGTCCTGATCGTAGAGGATGAGGCAAATATCTGCAGCTTTATCGAAACGCTGCTCACCACCAACGATTATCAGGCTCTGGTGGCCCATACCTGTACCATGGGCCTGACCCTGTTCGCCTCCCACAACCCGGATCTGGTCATTCTGGATCTGGGCCTGCCGGACCGGGACGGGCTGGAATTCATCCGTACCGTGCGGCAGAAGTATATGACCCCCATCGTGGTGCTCTCGGCCCGCACCGACGAGATGGATAAGATCGAAGCGCTGGATCTGGGTGCCAATGATTACATCACCAAGCCCTTCAGCACCGGCGAACTGCTGGCCCGCGTGCGCGCTGCCCTGCGGCTGAACCGCTACAGTGCCATGCACGGCGGCAATGCTCCGGCGGGTGAGTTCCGCGCACAGGGAATGCGCATCAACTATGACCGCCGTAAGGTGTTTGTGGACGAGCAGGAGATCAAGCTGACCCAGACCGAATACAACATCGTGGCGTTCCTTTCCCAGCACGCGGGCCGCGTGATGACCTATGCGGCCATCGTCAAGGCCATCTGGGGCGATACCGACATCGGCAGCACCAAAAAGCTGCAGGTGAACATGGCCAATATCCGCAAAAAGCTGGGCAGCCGTCCGGGCAGCAATGCCTATATCCTCAATGAGCTGGGCGTGGGCTACCGCATGATCGACGAGGATGCCCGCAGCGGGGAGATCAACGAATGATACTTGCACTGATCCTGTTTGCTGTTACCTATGTATTGATGCTGCGGCTGCAGCAGTACCGCCCGTGGGTGGCACTGTGCAGTGCGGTGCTCTTTATTGTGCTGGGCGAGGCAGGGGTCTACGAGTTTTCACTCCGCGCCGCGCTGCAGGCCGTGGATTATAATGTGCTGCTCATGATGGCGGGCACCATGGGTACGGTGGCACTGTTCATCGAGAGCAAAATGCCTGCCCGCCTGGCGGAAATGCTTATCGTCCGTGTGCCGGATGTCAAGTGGGCGGTGTGTATGCTGGCGTTGTTCGCCGGTGTCATCAGTGCTTTTGTGGACAATGTGGCCACGGTGCTCATGGTGGCACCGGTGGGCCTTGCCATTGCCCGCAAGCTGAAGATCTCGCCGGTGCCGGTGCTCATTGCCATTGCGGTGTCCTCCAACCTGCAGGGCGCGGCCACGCTGGTGGGCGATACCACCAGCATCCTGCTGGGCAGCTTTGCCGACATGAATTTCTTCGATTTCTTCTGGATGCGGGGCCGTCCGGGCATTTTCTGGGGCGTAGAGCTGGGCGCACTTGCTTCGCTGGCAGTGCTGCTGTGGCTGTTCCGCCGTGAGACCCAGCCTATCGCCGCAAAGGTGGAGACTGAGGTGGAGGACGATGTGCCCACTGCCCTGATGCTGCTTACGGTGGGTCTGCTCATTGCGGCATCCTTCCTGCCGGAGCCTGCAGCCGGGCCGCTGCACACGGTGTACGAGCTGCGCAGCGGCCTTGTGTGCATGGGGCTGTGCCTGTTTGGCGTGGCGCGCGCCTGCCTGCGGGCAGGGTCGGCAAAGCCGCTGGCGCATGTGCTGGGCGAGCTGGACTGCGACACCCTGCTGCTGTTGTTTGGCTTGTTCATCGTGATCGCGGGCATCCACGCGGCGGGTGTTATCGACGCAGCAGCCCGGCTGTTCCATGCCGTGGCAGGGGAAAGCCCCTTCCGGCTGTTTACGCTGCTGGTGGTGGTGTCGGTGGTGCTTTCGGCCTTCATCGATAACATCCCTTACGTGGCCGCCATGCTGCCGGTGGTGCAGAGCATCGCCGCCCTGATGAACGATGGCGTGGGCGTGGAACCCTATGTGTTTTACTTCGGCCTGCTCACCGGTGCAACGTTGGGCGGCAACCTGATCCCCATCGGTGCTTCGGCCAATATCGCGGCCATTGGCATTCTGCGCAAAAACGGCGAGACCGTCACCACCCGCGACTTCCTGCGCATCGGCGTGCCCTTTACGCTGGCTGCCGTGCTGGCAGGCTATGCGTACCTGTGGCTGGTGTGGGGCAAAGTCTGATCTTCTGGCCTCCGGAACGGCTGCCTGCTGAAGAAAAAACAAAGAAACTCCGACCCTCCGCACCGCCGGAAAATCGGCCTGCAGAGGGCTTTTTTCGCGAAAGTATGACGTTTTGTAGTGGGGAAAAAGTTTTTTTGAAAAAATGCTTGACAATTCTGCCATATCTGGTATAATAACTATCGTTCCGAGCAACACAGCTCGCAAACAAAACAGAATATGCGGATATGGCGGAATTGGCAGACGCGTTAGATTCAGGTTCTAATCGGGGCAACTCGGTGGAGGTTCAAGTCCTCTTATCCGCACCATGACGAATGTTCTTACAGCATTTAGCTGTCAAAGAACATTCGTCA
>OLSE01000489.1_pt1 | contig 48386 bp, 42 predicted proteins | sample 1673191 | NCBI WGS metagenome assembly OLSE01 (sample SAMEA3136764, study PRJEB25190) | human gut metagenome | biome: human gut; feature: human-associated habitat; material: faeces | place: Austria | collected 2013
CGGCGCACACCGCGTAGGGGGTGGGCACAGCCGCCGCGAAGCAGAGCCCCAGAGGGCGCAGGCCGCCCAGCAGCGGCGCGCCGGCGCCCAGCCAGCCCAGCAATGCGGCGCAAAGCTGGAACGCAAGAGGCAAAAGGCGTTGGGGCACGCCCGTGCGCATCGCCTTTCGCACCACGGGCCTTTCACGGAGTTTGACGGACATGTGGGTCACCATTCTTTCCTTCCGGGCTTTTCCGGCACGGCGTTGGACGGTGTGCGCCGGATCTGCCCGCTTTCTTTTCCCGCCCGGGCGGGGCGCTTTCCCGAAGAAAGGCATAAACCGCGCGCGGGCCGCATATCTATGGCAGGGTACCCACAATTATAAAAGTCCCCGGCAGAAGATTTTGTCTCTTCATGCCGGGGACTTGTTAAATTTGGTAATTTTTTACAATTATCTCCGTTTTGCCGATGTGACAGGGAGATAGCCTTTACAGGCGCTGGATGGCGGCTTTGACACGGGCGACCGCTTTTTCCTTGCCCAGCACAGCGGCCAGCTCGATGCCGCCGCCGGGAGTGAACTGCTTGCCGGACACCGCCACACGCAGAGGCCACAGCATAAAGCCGTTTTTCACGCCTTTTTCCTCGATCAGAGCAAACAGGGCAGCATGCACCGCGTCCCGGGTGAAGCCGTCGGCCGGAATGGCCTCCAGTACGGGCAGAATGGCTTCCAGCGCTTCCTTGGCGGTCTCGGCGGTGGTCTTCATTTTCTTGTTGGTATACATGGCAAGGTCATACTCGGGCATTTCGTCGATAAAGTCGATCTGCTCGGGGATATCGCTCATCAGCTCGCACCTCTGGTGCAGCACCTGGGCCAGCAGGGCCTTGTTGCAGGGCGTCTTGACGACACTGTCGATATACGGCTCGGCTTTTTCGAAAAACGCCTCCTCGCTCATGGCGCGGATGTATTCGGCATTGATATAGCGCAGCTTCGCGGGGTCGAAAATGGCGGGAGCCTTGCCGATGCCGCTCTCGTCGAACACCTCGATCATCTCTGGCAGCGTGAAGATCTCGCGCTCGCCCTTGGGACTCCAGCCCAGCAGCAGAATGTAGTTGAGCACGGCTTCTTTCAGGTAGCCTTTGGCGACGAGGTCCTGATAGCTTGCGTCTCCGTTGCGCTTGGACAGCTTGTTCTGCGCGTCCTTCATCACGGGCGGGCAGTGAATATAGGTGGGGATATCCCAGCCGAAATCCTTGTACAGCAGATTGTATTTGGGCGTGCTGGAAAGGTATTCCGAGCCTCGGATGACATGGGTGATGCCCATCAGATGGTCGTCCACCACGTTGGCGAAGTTGTAGGTGGGCATGCCGTCGGTCTTGATGAGGATCTGGTCATCCAGCGTGGCGTTGTCCACCTCGATGTGGCCGTACACCACGTCCTCAAAGCTGGTGATGCCGGTTTTGGGCATTTTCTGGCGGATGACGTAGGGAAGGCCGGCGTCCAGCTTTGCCTGCACCTCCTGGGGCGAAAGGCTGCGGCAGTGGCCGTCGTAGTGGGGAGCCTGGCCGCTGGCTTTCTGCACCAGGCGCATTTCATCCAGACGCTCCTTGTCGCAGAAGCAGTAATAAGCCTTGCCTTCTTTCACAAGCTGCTCGGCATAGCCCTTGAACATGCCCATGCGTTCACTCTGCACATAGGGGCCGACGGGGCCGCCGATGTCCGGCCCCTCGTCCCAGATGAGGCCCGTTTCGCGCAGGGTATTGTAGATGATGTCCACCGCACCCTCCACATAACGCTCCTGGTCGGTGTCTTCGATGCGCAGAATAAACGTTCCGCCGGCGCTTTTGGCTTTTAAAAACGCATAGAGGGCGGTGCGCAGGTTGCCTACGTGCATGTAGCCCGTGGGGCTGGGGGCGAAACGGGTACGGACGATATTCGATGCCATAGCTTTGGTACTCCTCAATTTTTGGATTTTGCCCGGCGCAGCCGGACGGACATGAAAAAACGGCGTTCCGCCGCGCTTTTATTCCTTATTAAGTTTAGCCGCAAGCAGGCTGTTTGTCAATTGCCCGGCCTGTTAAAAAAACGTTTGCAGCCCGGACACGCGCCGGGAAAACACCCCTACAGCGCAAAATTGCCCTTTTGCGCGCCGGAAAGGAGAACGGGGGGACCCCAAAAAGCGGCCGCGCAGCACAAAGCGTTTGGCGTCCCGCAGAGGTTGGCGATTTTGCCGGCGGCCTCGATTGCTTTCAGGCTTAGGGTGTGCTACAATAATTTATATATTGTAAAAAAGCAGGGGGAACCCGAAATGGAAGAACAAAAAAAACGCATCCTGAGCGGCATCCAGCCCACCGGCACTTTTACGCTGGGCAATTATGTGGGCGCGGTGCGCAACTGGGACGCGCTGCAAAGCGATTATAACTGTATTTATATGATCGCCAACATGCACGCCATCACCGTGCGCCAAACGCCGGCGGACCTGCGCCGCCAGACGCGGGAGGCTGCGGCGCTGCTGCTGGCTTGCGGCATCGACCCGGACAGGAGCGTGCTGTTCGTACAGAGCCATGTGCCCGCTCATGCGGAGCTGTCGTGGGTGCTCTCCTGCAGCACGCCCTTCGGCGAGCTGACGCGTATGCACCAGTTTAAGGAAAAGAGTGCCAGGCATCCGGAGGATATCAACGCGGGCCTGTTTACCTATCCTGTGCTCATGGCGGCTGACATCCTCATCTACAATGCCGACCTCGTACCCGTGGGCATCGACCAGAAGCAGCATCTGGAGCTGGCGCGCAATGTCGCCCAGAGGTTCAACGGCGTATACGGCGACACCTTCGTGGTGCCCGACGGCTACATCCCCAAAACAGGAGCCAAAATCATGAGCCTGCAGGAGCCGGAGAAGAAAATGAGCAAAAGCGACACCAACGTCAACGGCTTTGTGCTGATGCTGGACGACGCGGATACCATCGTGCGCAAATTCAAGCGCGCCGTAACGGACTCCGACGGGTGCGTGCGCGCCGCCGGGGACAAGCCCGGCGTCACAAATCTGATGAGCATTTACAGTGTGTTCACGGGCCGCGATTATGCCGCCATTGAGAAGGAGTTCGCGGGCAGGGGCTACGGCGAGTTCAAGCTGGCCGTGGCCGAGGTGGTGAAGGATGCTTTCGCCCCCATCCAGGCCGAATACAAACGCATCCTGGCGGACAAGGCTTATCTGGACGGCGTGCTCACCGGGGGCGCGCGGCGTGCTGCCGCCATTGCGGACCGCACAGTGACAAAAGTCTACAAAAAAGTCGGTTTTTTGCAAATTTAACCGTATTTTAGCGTATATCAGTTTACAAATTGTTAAAATATTCTTTTTATTCCACATATTGACAGATTCTGTAAAATTCTGTATAGTAATATCAATGATATCCGGCGGGAGGGATACCCGCCGGAAAAAGGAAGTGGGAGAATTGAAATCTACGGGAATCGTACGTCCGGTGGATAATCTGGGCCGTATTGTGCTGCCGATCGAGCTGCGCCGGGTACTGGATATCGACAAGGACGCCGCGCTGGAAGTATATGTGGACAATGACAGCATTGTGCTCAAAAAGTACCAGCCTGCGTGCATCTTCTGCGGCAGCGCCGAAGGCGTCGCGCAGTATCAGGGCCGGAATATCTGCGGCGCATGCCGCGAGGCGATCGCGGCCCTTAAATAAAAGGCGGGGCGTCCCCGCTGCCGGAGCTGCGTCCAACGCATTCCGGCTGTTTTCCGTGTAGCCAGCAGCGCGTAAAAAGCCGCCACAAAGTGGCGGCTTTCCTTTTGTGAAAATTCATGCTATGATAAAAAAGCTTATTTTTCCTTTTCGATGCGGGCCTCGCTCGTCTTGATGAGGTTCAGCAGGCTGGTGGCATACAGAGGATAATCCCGCGAAAGGCTTTCTGTCGTCATGGCAAAGGCGCTGGTGTCCTTCAGCGGCGCGCCCAGGCCGATGTCCTCGCCCGCGAGAATGGCCTTAACGTTGGATTCCGCAATGTGCATCGCGGCGTCGGAATAGCCGCCGTACAGATTTTTCTTCACGCCGAACATGCTGCTGGTGTTTTTCGGTCCCGCGCCATATACCAGACGGAACATTTTATACACGGCCAGCATCAGATAACCGGAGATCTCGCCCACAAGGCCCTTGTCCGGGCAGGCGTTCAGCTTGTCGTACAGGATATTCAGGCTGTTGGAGATGAGCTTTTTGTTGAAAGTGGGCAGCACGCTGCCGCGGAACACGCCGTCCTTTGCGCCTTCGGGGCTGGGGATATCCTCCACCGAAAGGGTGAGACCGCTTCGGTCCGCGCTGCGGCCCAGCAGGTAATCGCAGGAAACGCCGTAATAATCAGCCACGCGCACCACAAATTCAAGCCCGCATTCGCGGATGCCTTTTTCGTAGTGCGACAGCAGCGCCTGGGAAACGCCCAGATCTTCGGCGGCCTGCTTTTGCGTCACGCCCTTTTCTTTGCGCAGAAGCGTGATGATCCTGCTGAAATCCGATACCATTACCGCATACCCCTTACACAATTACGTACTGTAAATTATAGTACAGCAAAAACATTTTGTAAATACAAAAATTTCCGAAAAAACCCCACGGCCCGGCCGGGTCCGACAGGGTTTGCTATATCTTCGGCCCAACGCCGCCCATGTGCCTAAATATAGTGGGCGGGCTGGAGATTTTGGCCAAAAATGTGGCTGAAAAATAATTAAAACCGCTGAAATTCCCGCAGCGGACCGATAGGAGGAACTTTTATGAAAAATTACCGCCTGTATCTTGTGCGCCACGGCGTCACGCAGGGCAACCTGGACGGCATTTATATGGGCAGCGGGACGGACCAGCCCCTGTGCGCACAGGGCGCGGCGCAGCTGCGCGCGTTGGCCGCACGCTTCCCGTATCCCAAAGCAGAAACGGTGTTTTCAAGCCCTATGCGCCGCGCGGTGGAGACTGTGGAGCTGCTGTTCCCGGACGCAAAGGATAAGATCATCCTGGCGGACCTGCGGGAAAACGCCTTTGGCGAATTTGAGGGCCGTAAGGTGACGGAGCTGGTGCAGGATGCGCATTTCAAGCAGTGGATGGACCCGGCGCAGCACTATACGCCCGAGGGCGGGGAGCCTGCGGCGGAGTTCCACAAGCGCTGTTCGGATGTGCTGATGGGCATGTTTGAATTTATGATGAAAAGCAATATCTCCGAAGCGGCGTGCGTCACCCACGGCGGCGTCATCATGAGCATGCTGGCCCAGCGCGGCATGCCGCGCCGCGCGCCGGAGCTTTGGATGGCGGACAGCGGCTGCGGTTATCTGCTTCAGTGCAGCCCGGAGCTGTGGATGCGCGACGGCATCGTGGAAGTGAGCGATATCATCCCGTTTGGATATCTGGATGAAGAGGAGGGAAAATGATGGGCATGGTACACATCTATACCGGGGACGGAAAAGGCAAGACGACGGCTGCCGTGGGCCTTTGCACCCGGGCCGCGGGCCACGGTAAAAAAGCCGCGTTCTATGAATTTTTAAAGGGTGCAAAAACCGGCGAGGCAAAGAGCCTGGCTGCGCTTGGCGTGGAGTTTTACTGCCCGGTGGAACGGGAAAAATTCACCTGGACGATGACAGAAACGGAAAAAGCGGAATGCCGCGCCCGCCAGGCGGACACGCTTGCCCGTGCGGCGGCACACATGGCGGAGTATGACCTTGTGGTACTGGACGAGGTGCTGTGCGCGGTGAACGCCGGGATGCTGTCTCTGGCGGATGTGCTGCGCACAGTGCGGGAGAAAGCGCCGAACACGGAGCTGGTGCTCACCGGGCGCGGTGCGCCGGAGGAGCTCATTGCTCTGGCGGATTATGTGAGCGTCATCGAGGCGCGCAAGCATCCCTTTGCCGACGGCGCGCGCACCGCGGCCCGGGAGGGCGTGGAGTATTGAAAAAGCCTTCTGCGCGGCAATGAATAAAAAATAGCCGCAGGCTGTTTTTGGGCCATGCGGGCCGTCCCCGGCCTGCGGCCATTAAAATGAGCTTTTTATAGCTTTGCTGTGCAAAGTTATAAAAAAGTTAAATCATAGGACACCTGGAGAGAAGAACGCCCGGCACTCCGGCACAGAGCCTGCGCCGGGTGTTTTTTTGAAATGGAAAGAAAGTGTACCGGACAGTAAAAAAGCTTTACACAAGCTCGCACAGGATGCTGTTCTGAACCAGCATTCCCCGGGGCGTCAGGCGCAGGACGCTGCCGTCGAAAACAGCCAGCCCATGCTCCGCAAGCGTTTGCAGGAACCGGAGCTTTTCGGAGGAGAAGGATACGCCGTACCGCGCGCGCAGCGCGCTCAATGAAAGCCCGCGGGAAAGACGGAGCTGGAGCATGATGTAATCTTCGGCGGTGCATTCGCCCTGGGGTTCGTACACCGCGGGCGCGGCAAGGAACGCGGCCGTGCCCGCCGGCGTGGCAAAGCGCTTGCCGCCCATGCAGCTGTGCGCCGTGGGGCCAAGGCCAAGATAATCGCCGCAGTCCCAATAGATCCGGTTGTGGCGGCTTTCAAAGCCGGGGCGGGCAAAATTGGAAATTTCGTATTGCGCGTAGCCCAGCGCCGCCAGCTTTTCCACGGCGGCAAGATAAAAATCCGCAGCCGCGTCATCGCCGGGCAGCGCTTCCGGCGGGCACTTGCCGAACACCGTGTTCGGCTCGATCTTCAGCAGATAGCCGCTGATATGGGTGCAGCCGCTCTCCGCCAGCAGGGCGATGGTTTCGTCCAGCTCGGCCATGGTATAAGCGGGCAGCGCAAGCATCAGGTCGCCGCTGATGTCGGTGAACCCTGCCTGCACGGCCATTCCCAGCGCGCGGCGGCTTTGCGCCGCGGTATGGCGGCGGCCCAGGCGGGCCAGGCTGTCGTCCCGCGCCGTCTGTATGCCCAGCGAAAGGCGGTTCACACCGGCCCGGCGGAACGCGGCCAATCGCTCGGGCGTGACGGTCTCGGGGTTGGCTTCGAGCGTGATCTCCGCACCGGGCACCGGCCCGGCGGCGCGGATGAGACGGGCCGCCTGCGCGGGCGTCAGCAGCGAGGGCGTGCCGCCGCCGAAATAGAGCGTGTCGGGGCGCAGCGGCGTGGAGCCGCAAGGCGAAAAACGGTCCATTTCCCGGCACAGGGCGTCAATGTACGCCTCGGGTACACCGTCCGGGCATGGGGTGGAATAGAAGTCGCAGTAACGGCATTTGGAACGGCAATAGGGGATATGGATGTAAAGGCCAAACATATTACACCTCATTGGACGTTTATTACCTTAACTTTATCCGGAATAGAGATAAAAGTCAATCTTGAGTGCGCCTTTGCGACAGGCCTCAAAAGAGGCGGAACAAGATATTGGCGGAGAGAGTAAGAGGCCACGCGTTTTCGCGCGGCGAACGCAGCGGCGGCAGGGCGGTTTTTCTGCTGTGAAAAACACAGCGGCCCGCTCCGGTTTCCCGGCGGCGGGCCGCTGCAACGGCGTTTTTCAGCTGTTGGCGTCAGGCTCTGTAGCCCACGGCGTCGGCCAGCTCCCTGTCGATGACGACGACGGCGTCCTCGTGCATCTTCAGCATCGTGGAGGGGTTTTGCGTGGTGATGACATCGTCCATGATCAGCCCCCTGATGGCCGGGACCTTGGCAAGGCCCGTAGCGGCCAGAACGACCTTTTTCGCGGCGAGGATATCGCCCATGCCCATGGTGATGGCCATGGTGGGCACGTCCTCTTTTTTCTCAAAGAAGCGGGCGTTGGCGTTGATGGTGCTCTCGGTCAGCTTTTCGGTGTGGGCCACGGCGATGAGGTGGTCGCTGGCCTCGTTGAATGCGATGTGGCCGTTGTTGCCGATGCCCAGCAGCTGCAGATCCGCCGCGCCGCCCTCACGCACCTTTTCCTCCAGCTCGCGGGCATTGGCCTCGAAATCGCCCATGCCGCTGGCTACAAAGGTGTTCTTTTTATCAATGTTGATGTGGTCGAACAGATTGGTGTCCATGAAATAGCGGTAGCTCTGGTCATGCGTGCCGGGGATACCGCAGTATTCATCCAGGTTCACGGTGTGCACGCGGGAGAAATCCACCTCGCCGGCCTTATTCATCTCAATGAGCTTTTTGTAAATGGGCACCGGCGTACCGCCCGTGGCAAGGCCGAGCTTGGCATCGGGCTTGGCGTTTACAAGTTCCTTGATCATATTGGCGATGACCGCGCAGGTCTCGTCATAGCTGTTCGTTACGATAACTTTCATGGAAGTCGCTCCTTTTTCTTTATTTTAAAGGCTTCTTTACTTTTAATCATAGCGTTTTTTGCGTGGGGTTAAAAGGCGTAAAAAGCCTTTAATTTTGCACAAACGTGCGCGGCGCTGCAAAATGCGGCCCTCTCAAATGTACAGCGCGCTTTCCAGCTCGTTCACCGCGCCTCCGCGCGCCGCGCCCGCGTTCTGCGCGCGGAAAGCGGCGGGCGTTTGCCCGGTGTGCTTTTTGAACACCTTGCACAGGTAGTTCGCGCCCGAAAAGCCGCACAGCGTGGCCACTACTTCCAGCGGGTAATCCCGCCGGGCCAAAAGCGCCTTGGCGGCGTCCAGCCGGACACCCGTCAAATACTGCCCCGGGCCCACGCCCATTTCAGCCGAAAACACCCGCACCAGATGGCTTTTGCTCACGCCCAGCTGGGCGCTCAGCTCCTCCACGCCGTACAGGCCTGCATAATTCTGGCGGATGGCCAGCACCGCATCCGCCACCAGCGGCGAAAGCCGGGGAACGGCCGCGTCGGCGGCGGCAAGTTCGCACAGAATATGGTAGCACAGCGCGGAAAGCCCGGCCGCGCCGCCGCGTTCCATGGCGGCGGCAAGCTCGCCCAGCAGCTGGGCGGCCATGGGGCAGGCGCTGCAGTCGCTGGCAAGCGGGGCGGGCAGGCCCGCGGCTGCGGCCTGTGCAGCTGTGCCGGAAAAACCAGCCGCCAGCACGTGGCAGCCGGTCACGGGCGTTACCTCAACAGCCACGCCTCCCGCAAGGAACAGCCCGCCCGCCGCCAGAAGCACGGGCTCGCTGTCCGCGGAAGCGGCCGCGCGCCCGCTGCTGGCCAGCACCACCGTAAAAGGCGCGGCGGGCAGCAGCACAGGCGTTTCGCCTGTGACCTCCCGGCAGAACACCGGCGTGCAGACGGCGCTTTCGTCAAATATCAACAATATCCACTCCGTATCAATATTTTACTATTTAAAACAGCGTTTCCAGCTGATATTATTATATTAAAGACGGAACCAACCGTCAAGGATATCAACAAAATCCAAAATTATTGAAGAATACGGAGGCTGATTCCTATGGCAAGCATTAGCTTGAAAGGCATCTACAAGATCTATCCGGGCGACGTGACCGCCGTTTCCGATTTCAACCTTGAGATCGAAGACAAAGAGTTTATCATTCTCGTCGGCCCTTCCGGCTGCGGTAAATCCACCACGCTGCGCATGATCGCCGGCTTGGAGGAGATCTCCAAGGGCGAGCTGTACATCGGTGACCGCCTGGTGAATGACGTTCCCCCGAAGGACCGCGATATCGCGATGGTGTTCCAGAACTATGCTCTGTATCCGCACATGACGGTTTACAAGAACATGGCTTTCGGCCTTGAGCTGCGCAAGACCCCGAAGGACGAGATCGACAAACGCGTGCGTGAAGCCGCCCGCGTGCTGGACATCGAGCATCTGCTCGACCGCAAGCCGAAGGCTTTGTCCGGCGGCCAGCGCCAGCGTGTTGCCCTGGGCCGCGCCATGGTGCGTAACCCGGCCGTGTTCCTGCTCGACGAGCCCCTTTCCAACCTGGACGCCAAGCTGCGTACCTCGATGCGCACCGAGATCATCAAGCTGCACCAGAAGCTGGGCACCACGTTCATCTACGTTACGCATGACCAGACCGAGGCTATGACCATGGGCGACCGCATCGTGGTTATGAAGGACGGCCTGATCCAGCAGGTGGACACTCCGCAGAACCTGTACGATTATCCGTGCAATATGTTCGTCGGCGGCTTCATCGGCAGCCCGCAGATGAACTTCCTAGACGCTACTCTGGTGAAGGAAGGCTCCAACTACTATGTTGACCTGGGCGGCGACAAGCTGCTCATCGCTCCGGAGAAGGTTACTTCCGCGCTGGATGCTTATGTCGGCAAGGCGATCAAGGCCGGTATCCGTCCGGAGGACATCAAGGACGACGAGGAGTTCATGGAGAAGCACAAGGACGCCACCATCACCGCGCATGTGGAAGTTTCCGAGCTGATGGGCTCTGAGATCTACCTGTACCTGGAGTACAAGGATTACAAGATGACGGCCCGCGTGAACCCGGGCAGCAGCGCGAAGAATGGCACCGATGTGAAGGTCGCCATCAACACCAAGAAGCTGCACTTGTTCGACCCGGAGACCGAACTGGCCATCCTGAACTAAGCAGTACAGAGCAATAACAGCAACCAAAGCCCCGGCGCTTTTGCGCCGGGGCTTTTTTGTACACAAAAAAGCCGAGCGGAGTCTTTCCCCGCCCGGCTTCGTCGATTATTTTTTCTCTTCCTTTTTCGCGTCCAGCAGGGATTTCTCCAACCAGATGGTGCCGATCTCCAGCGCGCTCCACAGGCCGTTTTTGTCGCTCTGCTTCTTCATGCGCTCGATGGGGCTTTTGGTGGTGTCGGTGGACAGCAGCGTAACGTGGATGCGGTCCGCCACCTGCACGCCGTTTTCTTCCTTGCTGGTGAGCACCTGCATGAAGATGACGTACGGGTCCGACAGGCTGCCGTAATAGATGTCGTTTTTGCAGCGCACCAACGGACGGCCCTTATATGTGAGTTTGGGTGTAAAAGCCATGAAACGGGTCTCCTTTTAAGATTATTCGCCGAGGTAACTTTTCAGCAGCGCCTGCAGCAGATCGTCGCGGTCGATCTTGCGGATCAGGGAGCGGGCGCCCTGATAAGTAGTGATATAGGTGGGATCTTCCGAGAGGATGTACCCCACAAGCTGGTTGATGGGGTTGTAGCCTTTCTCCTTCAGGGCGCGGTAAACCTCCGTCAGCACGGCGCGGATCTCGCGGTCCTTATCATCGTAAATGGAGAAGATGGTGGTCGGTTCGCTCATACTCTCATTCCCTCCTACAAAAGCGTTCGGTATCAATCTATATTGTAGCCTAAAAGAGCCGCCGATGCAAGCATTTGGGGCAAAAACGCCGCAATCGGTATTGGGGGCTGCCGGAAAAGCAGCGCCTGAGAAGCATTGGCACTGGGCTTACCGGCAGCCCCATTCCGGTTCGAACCCCATTTTCAGCTGCGCAGCTCCACGCTGATCTCCGCCAGGTTCGCCAGTACCTTTTTCACGGCGTTTTCGGCTTCTTCGTCGGTGAGCGTGCGGTCCGCCGCGCGCAGAACCAGACTGTACGCCAGACTCTTTTTGCCCGGAGCCATATGCTCGCCGGTGTATACGTCGAACAGCGTCAGGCTTTCCAGCGCTTTTCCGGCAGCCTTACGGATGCGCGACGCGATGTCTGCCGCGGGCACGGCGTCGTCCGCCACCAGCGCAAGGTCACGGGTAATGGCCGGGTGCTTGGGCAGCTGCTTGAACGCGGGGGTGCCGCCGCGGTGAGCGAACAGAACGTCCATGCGCAGCTCGGCGGCCACAACGCGCGGCTTTACGCCGTAGTTGGCCAGCACGGCGGGGTGTACCTCGCCAATGGTTCCCAGCTTATCTTCGCCCAGCCAGATATCCGCGCAGCGGCCCGGATGATACGATGTGCCCGCCGTGTTGCGCGCAAAGCGCGCGTCTGCAACGCGGGCCGTTTCCAGCAGCTTTTCCACCACGCCCTTCAGGCCGAGATAATCCCAGCCCGCGCCGTAGGCGCCCAGCATCAGGGTTTCCGTCTCGGTGGGGAGCTGGTCCGGGTCGGCGTTGGGGGTATAGGTGGTGGTGTCCTCAAACAGCGCGCACTCGGCGGCGCGGGCGTTGCAGTTGCGCGCGATTACATCCATCATGCTGGGCAGCGCCGTGGTGCGCATGATGCTGGTGTCCTCGCCCAGAGGGTTCGAGATGACCAGCGCGTTGCGCAGCGGGTCGTTTTCCGGCAGATTGACGGCGTCGAAGGCCTTTCGGCTGTAAAAGCTGAAGGTTTCGATCTCGTACATGCCGTAGCCCACCAGCGCGTTCATCAGCGTTTCATGGAAGGTCTGGCGCTCGGTGGGGCGGGCGCTGGCCACGCCCCGGATGGCCGTGCTGGGCATTTTGTTGTAGCCCACAAAACGGGCAACCTCTTCGGCCACGTCGCAGTCCCGCTCCATATCCCAGCGGCTGGAAGGGATGACAATATCGTCGCCGTCCATCCCGAAGCCCAGCGGCAGCAGGATATTTACCATCTGCGCTTTGTCCAGCTGCGTGCCCAGCAGGCGGTTCACCGCATCCACGCGCAAGGGGATGCGGCGTTCTTCGCGCTTGTGCACCCAGACGTCCACCACGCCGTTCACCACGTCGCCCGCGTCCAGAAGCTGCACCAGCTCCAGCGCACGGTCCAGGCAGCGGCGGCAGCCGTTGGGGTCCAGCCCTTTTTCATAGCGGCCGCTGGCCTCGGTGCGCATGCCCAGCTTTTTGGCCGTGGTGCGCACGGAGGGGCCGTTGAACATAGCGCTTTCGAACACGATGGTGGTAGTGTCGTCATACACGCCGGAAAACTCGCCGCCCATGACACCCGCCACGGCGATGGGGCCTTTTTCGTCGGCGATGACGAGCATTTCCTCACCCAGCGTGCGGTTTGCACCGTCCAGCGTTTCAATTTCCTCGCCGGGCTTCGCGTTGCGCACGGTAATGTGCCCGCCGTTTACATATTTATAGTCGAAGCAGTGCATGGGCTGGCCGTATTCCAGCATGACATAGTTGGTGATGTCCACCAGGTTGTTGATGGGGCGCACGCCGCACAGGCGCAGGCGCTCGCGCATCCAGCGGGGGCTGGGCTTCACGCGCACGTTTTCCACCACTGCGCCCACATAACGGTAGCACAGTCCGGGGTTTTCAATGTCTACCTTCAAAAAGCGGTTCACATCGCCGTGGCCGGGTTTTACCTGCGGCTCGTGGTCCAGAAAGGGCACGCCGAAGGTAGCGGCGGCCTCCCGCGCCAGACCGCGCACGGCCAGACAGTCGGGCCGGTTGGGCGTGATCTCAAAATCCACGCACACGTCGTCCATACCAAGCGCCTTCACAGCGTCTGTGCCCACGGGCCATTCCTCGTCCAGCACCAGAATGCCGTCCTCGACGGCGTTTGGAAAATCGTGTGTAGTAAGGCCCAGCTCGGACAGGCTGCACAGCATGCCGCCCGATTCCACACCGCGCAGCTTACCCCTGCGGATCTCCTTGCCGCCGGGCAACTTTGCCACGTGCAGTGCGGCGGGCACAAGGTCGCCCACCTTCAGGTTGTTTGCGCCTGTGACGATCTGTACCGGCGCATCGCGGCCCACGTCCACCTGGCACACTACCATATGGTCGGAATCCGGATGGGGGACGATCTCCAAAATTTTGCCCACGACGACGTTTTTTATGTCGTCGGCCTCGCACTCGTAGGTTTCCACCTTGCTGCCGCTCATGGTCATGCGGTCGGCAAATTCCTGGGGAGTGCATTCAAATTCGGCGAACTCTTTCGCCCAGTTCATCGGCATTTTCATGGTCTATACACTCCTTTGTTCAGAATTGTTTGAGAAAACGCAGGTCGTTTTCGTACAGCAGGCGCATATCGTCGATGCCGTAGCGCATCATGGCGATGCGCTCCAGCCCCACGCCGAAGGCGAAGCCGGAATACACCTCGGGGTCGATGCCGCAGTTTTCCAGCACCTGCGGGTGCACCATGCCGCAGCCGAGGATCTCGATCCAGCCCTCGCCCTTGCACATGCTGCAGCCCTTGCCGCCGCACTTAAAACAGCTCATGTCCATTTCGGCGGACGGCTCGGTGTAGGGGAAGTGGTGCGGGCGGAAGCGCACGCGCGTTTCTTCGCCGTACAGCTTTTTGATGAAAAGCTCCAGCGTGCCTTTCAAATCGCTGAACGTCACGCCCTTATCCACCACAAGGCCTTCGCACTGGTGGAAAATGGGGCTGTGTGTGGCGTCCACCGCGTCGGAGCGGTAAACGCGGCCCGGGCAGATGATGCGGATGGGCGGCTTCTGCTTTTCCATCGTGCGAATCTGCATGGGGCTGGTCTGCGTGCGCAGCAGCACGTTTTCGGTGAAATAGAACGTATCCTGGGTGTCCCGGGCCGGGTGGCTCTTGGGCATATTGAGCATTTCAAAATTGTAGTGGTCCAGCTCCACCTCGGGGCCGGAAACGATGTCGAAGCCCATGCCCAGAAAAATTTCCTTCAGCTCGCCCAGCACCTGCTCGAAAGGGTGGCGCTTGCCCTGCGCGGGCGCTTTGCCCGGCAGCGTTACGTCGATTTCCTCCGCGGCTAGGCGCGCGGCGAGCGCCGCGCTTTCCAGCTCTTTGGTGCGGCGCGCGATATCGGCTGTGATGGCCTCGCGCACCTCGTTGGCCAGCGCGCCGACGACGGGCCGTTCCTCGGCGGAAAGCCGGCCCATCTGCTTTAAAATGGCCGTCAGCTCGCCCTTCTTGCCCAGAAAGCGCACGCGCAGTTCGTCCACGGCGGCGGCGTCGGCCGCCTGGGCAATCAGCGCGTCCGCGCTTTGCCGGATGTTTTGCAATGCTTCCTTCATACCGTTCTCTCCTTTGTATGTTTTGCGGGACGAAGCGGAAAAAGAAAAAGCCCCGCCCCTGCGCTTTGACAGGGACGAAGCTTACCTGTTCGTAAACTCCGCGGTACCACCCACGTTTTTGCCGTACGATTGTACAAGAGCAAACACTCTGTTGTTCTGTAACGGGAACACCCGTCTCTGCCTACCAGCCGCAGCCTTCAGCAAAGCCACTCGTGAGTGAACTTCGGCGCGAAACCATCCCCGGGCGCTTGCAGCCTGCGGCGCCCCTCTCTGCAGGAGGACAGAACCTCGCGCGTACTCTCTCAGTCAACATGTTTGACGCATTTATTATACAAGTCTTTGCGCCGGATTGCAAGGCTTTTTTGGCAGAAGGACGCCGGACGCGGAGGAAATGGCGGAGCGGCGGAATGGTATATGATGAAAGAAAATAAAAGGAAAGGGCGCGGTGCAAAAAAGCGTTTGCCGGGGCTGCATTTGCTGTAAAGCAACAGAACTTTACACGGCTTTTCCCCGGGCATCTCTTTTCCTTTTTTGCATTTTGCAGCGACGGATTTTACATTCCTCCGCTTCCTTTTTGCACGCGGATGGGATATACTGAAACTAGAGCGCAGTGTGGAAGGGAAACGAGGGGGAGCGGCGGATGATCATGGGCATCGGCGTGGACATGGTAAGCGAGGCGCGCGTTGCGCGAAGCATCAAGCGGCCGGGCTTTCTGGAAAAGGTATACGGCCCTGCGGAGCGCGCTTTGCTGGAGAACCGGGGCATGCGCCCGCAGACGGCGGCGGCCAATTTTGCCGCAAAGGAAGCCTTCGGCAAGGCACTTGGCACAGGGCTTTTGCGGGAGTTCGCACTGTGCGAGGCTGAGGCGCTGCGGGATGAAAACGGCGCGCCGTATTTTTCCTTTTCAGGCCGGGCGGCGGCGCTGATGCAGGCGCGCGGCCTGACGGCGCATCTTTCGCTGACCCACGAGGGCGGCACCGCCGCGGCCTTTGTGGTGCTGGAGCGGCGCGAGGCATCGGCCTCCCTGAAGGAGGAACCGGAATGCAGCACATTACGGTAGTGCCTTACGACCCAGCCTGGCCTGGCCTTTATGAAGCGGAGGCGCAGGCCATCGCGGGGGTGCTGGGACAGCGGCTCACGGCCATCCATCACATCGGCAGCACGGCGGTGCCCGGGCTGGCTGCAAAGCCCGTCATCGACATTATGCCGGTGGTGCGGGCCGTCACGGAGGCCGATGAATGCCGCGCGGATTTCGAGGCGTTGGGCTACGAATATTTGGGCGAGTTCGGCATTCCGGGCCGCAGGTATCTGCGCAAGGGCGGCGATGAACGGACGCATCAGATGCATATTTTTGCCTCGGACGATGTGCACGCCATTGCGCGGCACTTGGCCGTGCGGGATTATCTGCGCGCCCATCCCGCCCGCGCGGCGGCTTACGGCGCGCTCAAGCTGGAACTGGCGGCCCGGTTCCCTTATGACATCGACGGCTACTGCGACGGCAAGGACGCCTTTGTTGGGGCGCTGGAGCGCGACGCGCTGGAATGGCGCGCCGCCTGTGATTTGAAAAATGGGAGCAACAAAGCATGATAACACCAACCGAGATCAAACAAAACGAACAGATCCGCACTTACATTGAAAAGGCAGACGAAGCGCTGGCCGCGCTGGGCTATACTGAGCACAGCTACGCACACGTGACGCGCGTTGCGCATTTTGCCGAAAAAATCATGGCCGACCTGGGCTATCCCCGGCGCATGCAGGAGCTGGCGTGGATCGCCGGGTATATGCACGACATCGGCAACGTCATTAACCGCATCGACCACGCCCAGAGCGGCGCGGTGATGGCGTTCCGTATTCTGGACAAGCTGGGCATGCCCGCGGATGAGATCGCAACCGTGTGCTCGGCCATCGGCAACCACGACGAAAGCACGGCCTTCCCCGTGAACGCTGTGGCCGCCGCGCTGATTTTGGCTGACAAAACGGACGTGCGCCGCACCCGCGTGCGCAACCGGGACAAGGCCACCTTTGACATCCACGACCGTGTGAACTACGCGGTGGAAAAGGCCAGCACCACGCTGGACGCCGCCGGAAAGGCCGTAGTGCTGGACCTGCAGCTGGACACCGGTATGTCGCCCGTCATCGATTATTTTGAAATATTCCTCGAGCGCATGCTGCTGTGCCGCAAGGCCGCTGAAAAGCTGGGCCTTTCCTTCCGGCTGGTGGTGAATGGCCAGACGGTGCTGTAAGCGCGGCGAAAAACGGAACAATGTGCCGTGTTTTGGCGCATGTGATTAAGCGCCTCCCGGCGCGGGAAAGCTATTCTTGCCGGCAAGCAGGAAGTTTTTCACGCAGGGAGGTTTTTGATTGGAACACAAGGAAGTAAAGCGCGGCGAGGTATTTTACGCCGACCTGAGCCCTGTCGTTGGCAGCGAGCAAGGCGGCGTGCGCCCCGTACTTATCGTGCAGAACGACGTGGGCAACCGCCACAGCCCCACGGTGATCGCGGCGGCTATCACGTCCAAGCAGGATAAGACGAACCTGCCCACCCACATTGGCATCAAGGCGGGCACTGGGGGCCTCACGCGGGACAGCGTAGTGCTGCTGGAACAGGTGCGCACGTTGGACAAGCGCCGTCTGCGGGAGCGGGCGGGGCAGATAGACCCCGACGTGCAGCGCCGTGTGGACGAGGCGCTGGAAATCAGCTTCGGGCTGGAGACGTTCTAGGGCAGCACCGCACAATTCATGGCTGTCGCCTTAAGTGCCGCCCCGCTTGCATATTTTCCGGCAGTTGTCACAAAAAACCTCGTGAATACACAAAGTATTCGCTGCGTTTTTTGTTTAAATTGCCAAAAAATCTGCCGGCTCAATTCAGCACTTAGAATTGTGCGGTATTGCCCTGGACCTTTCAGACAGAACAAAGCGGCGCCTGGCATGCTGCATGCCGGGCGCCGCTTTTCCGTGTGCAAAACTGCAAAGCCCGGCCCCGCTGTGGGGACCGGGCTTTTCGCAGGGTGCGCCTTACGCTTCCCAGGCGACCATCTTTTTTGCGGCTTTATAGATATCGCCGCAGCCCAGCGTGATGACAAGGTCGCCCGGCCGGGCGTTTTTCATCACATGGTCCACGACCTCGTCAAAGGTGTCGTACCACACGCTGCCGGGGACCTTGGCGGCAAGGTCCTTTGTTCGGACGGCGTAATCCTCCGCGCGTTCCCGGCTGCCCATGATCTCCGTCATCACCACTTTGTCCGCGATCTGCAGCACCCGGGCAAAATCGTCCAGCAGCATCTGCGTGCGGGTGTAGGTGAAGGGCTGGAACACGGCCCACACGCGTTTGTAGTCCATTTCCTTGGCGGCGCGCAGCGTGGCCTCCAACTCGGTGGGGTGATGGGCGTAGTCGTCGGCGATGGTCACGCCGTTTACCTCTCCCAGAAACTCAAAGCGGCGGCCGGCGCCCCGGAATGCGTTGATGCCCCGGGCGCACTCGTCGGCCGTGCAGCCGGACATCGTGGCGCATGCGAAAGCGGCCAGCGCATTGTACACATTGTGGCGTCCGGGCACCGAAAGTTCAATGTGCACTGCGGGCACACCCAGTACCTGCACGTCGAAGCAGAAGAACGATGGGCGGTATTCGCGCACATGCACGGCGCGGTAATCCGCGGGCGTGTCGATGCCGATGGTGCGGATGTGGCGGTCCAGATTGTGTATGACCTTAACGGTATTGGCGTCGTCCAGGTTGGCAATGACGGTGTGCGTGGTGAGCAGTGCGAATTTGCGGAAGGATTCCTCCAGGTTCTCCATGGTCTTGAAGAATTCCAGATGGTCCGCGTCCACGTTCAGGAGCACCGAGATATAGGGCACCAGATGCAGGAAGGTGTTGCTGTATTCGCATGCCTCCACCACGATCTCGCGCCCTGTGCCGTAGCGGCCGTAGGCGTCGATGAGCGGCAGTTTGCCGCCGATGACGGCGGCGGGGTCCGCGTGAGCCATCACCATGATCTGCGTTGTCATAGCCGTGGTGGTGGTTTTTCCGTGTGTGCCCGCGATGCAGATGGGATGGGGGTAGGTGTTGGCCACATAACCCAGAAGGATGCTGCGCTCCACGGTGGGGATACCCAGCCGGTGGGCCTCTTCGATCTCCGGGTTGCCCTTCATGATGGCGGCGGTATACACCACCAGCTCGGCTCCGTGCACGTTTTCGGCCTTGTGTCCCATGGAGATCGGGATGCCCAGCTTGCGCTCGCGGTCGATGATATCGCCCTCGTTCACGTCCGAGCCTGTGATCTCATAGCCCACTTCATGCAGGATCTGCACCAGCGGGAACATGCCGCTGCCGCCAATGCCCACAAAGTGCAGCTTGGTTTTGCCGTCCAGCAGTTTGCTGTCGAATGCGTTCATATCTATCACCTCGTAAAAATACGCCTTGTTCTTTTAACATTATATATTGATTTGATGGTAAAATAAACAATTTCCCGTAAATTTGGCCGGAAAGGGCATTTTCTGGTATACTGGAAAAAACAAAACCGGAAGCAAAGGGGCGCGGATACGGATGGATGTAGCGTTTGAAGGCGCGCATATGATATGGGACGGTGTGCTCTGCTGCACGGCGGACGACCCGGAGGCCTACTATGCAGCGGATGCGCGGCGGGTGCTGGAGCTGTTCGTGCTGGCGGCGGAGCAGGGGCTGGAGCTGAAGGCGGACACGCTGCTGGCTGCGGCCGGGGCTGCGCCGGGCGTGCGGAGCCTGTCCGGGCGCGCGGCGGGTGCAGCGGCACAGCGGCTTTTGCTCTCCGGCGCACCCGAGGCACTGGGCGTTTTGTGCGCCGCAGGGGCGTATGCATCTTTCGGGCTGCCGCAGCGCGCGCCCTGTCTGCATGGCCTGGCGGAGGCGCCCGCCGTGCCTATGGCGCGGTGGTGGCTGTATCTGCGGCGGTGCGGGACATCCGCCGTGCGGGACGCATCGCTGTGCGCCGCGCTGGAACTGGACGCCGCTCTGCCGGAGCTGATGGCTGCTCTGGACGTGCTTGCTGCCCGCAAAACACCGCCCGCGGACCGGCAGGAGCTGAAGCGTGTGCTGAGCCGCCTGCCGGAGGCGCTGGACTATGACGCTGCCGCGCGCACGCTGGCTCTGGCGGACCCGCGCTGGAACAGCCAGCCCGCACTGTACGCGGCGCTGCGCCTCTCCCGTGAGCCTTATCTTCCCGCCCAGCTCGCCGTCACCAGTGCGGAGCTGACGGCGGCGCACATTCGGGGCGGACGGCAGGCATGGGTCCTGCGGGGCCTGCTGGACGCGGTCATCGCCGCGCCGCAGATCAACTTCCCGGAAGCGCTGCTGGCGCTGGCGAAAACGCTGGCCGGGCAGGCATGAGCCGCCGAAAATGTGAAAACACTGGAAATAGGCGGCGGAAGGCTTGCACTTGTGATATACAAATTGTATAATACCATTGATAACTTTAACTTGTTTTCGGTGGAAGCGCTGAAAGCAGAGGTGAGGAGTGCGGCAAGTGAAGAAACTGCTGGGGATGATCCTGACGCTGGCGCTGGCGGCGGGTCTGGCTTGGCCGGTGTACGCCGAAAGCAGCACCGTGCCGCCGGAGGTGACGGCGCACGCATACCTTGTCATGGATGCACAGACGGGGCAGGTGCTCGTACAGAAGGGCGGCGCCGAGCGGAATTATCCAGCCAGTATCACGAAGATTATGACGCTGGCGCTGGCTATGGAAAAATGCGGCGGCGACATGACGCAGCAGGTCACGGTCAGCCCGGACGCGGTCTATTCGCTGGAGGCGGGCTCGTCCCATGTCGCGCTGCAGCCGGGAGAGGTCGTGTCTCTCAACGATCTGTTCCATGCCACGATCCTGGCCAGTGCCAACGACGCGGCCAATGTACTGGCAGAGTACACCGCCGGCAGCATGGAGGCGTTTGTGGAGTTGATGAACGCCAAAGCCGCGGAGCTGGGCCTGGCGGGCACCCATTTTGTAAATGCCAACGGCCTGCACAGCGCCGACCACTACACCACACCCTACGACATGGCCCGCCTGACACAGTGGGCGATGACGGTGCCGGGCTTTTCCGAGTTGTTCGGCGCAACGTCCTATACCATGCAGCCCACCAACAAGCAGGAGCAGGAGCGTCTGTTTGGCACCGATAACTGCATGCTGGTAACGAACAAATACCAGTATGAGGGCACCACCGGCGGTAAGAGCGGCTGGACGGAGGAGGCGGGCTACACGATGGTGGAAACCGTCACCCGCAGCGGCAGAAGTCTGATCTGCGTGGTGATGGGAAGCGCAAAAAAGTATGACAAGTTTTCCGACAGCATCGCATTGCTGGATTATTGCTTCGATCATTTCACGCCCGTCACGCTGGCGGCTTCGGATATTACGTCCCCGCAGGTGCCGGTGTATTACGCCGAAGGAGCGCCCTCGGTGGGCAGCGCGCCGCTGGCCCTTTCGGAGGAGGGCTACACGTTCCTGCTCCACAGTGCGCTGGCTGCGGATGACGTGCAGGTCACGTTTGATACGCCGGAGCGCTACATGGTGGACGAGCCGTTCACCGCAGCAATGACGGTCAGCCTGAGGGAGGGCCTTTCGGCCGGGAGCTGTATGAACCGCGAGATCGGCGTTTATACGTTGGGCATCGACGAGAGCGCAGTGTCCGCGCTTTTGGACGCCAATGCGAAGGAATTTGTGGACAGGCCCGCCTGGTGGGAGGTCGCGCTCAAGGTGCTGGGCGTGCTGTTTTGTATCTTTCTTTTACTGGCCGCTCTGGTGGCCGGGCGCATCGCTTATGTGGCGTACGTTAAGGCGCAGCGCAAAAAGCGCAGGCTGGCACGCCGCCGTGCTGCCATGCTCGCGGCGCAGCAGGGCCTTATGCCCCGCGTGCAGCAGCCGCGGCCCGTACACGGCCCGGCCATGACGCGGGAGCCTGCGCCCGCGCTGCGCGTAGTGCAGGGAGGCCGCGCGGAAGGCGTGCCCGCCGGCCGCGCAGCCACGGGCGCTTCCCGCGGCAGAGATTGACCGGCTGCGCGGCTGGCGGAAACGTCAAATTGAAAAAGCGCCCTGAATCGGCCTGTTGGCCTGCTCAGGGCGCGCTTTTGTTGTGCTGAAAATATCTGCCGCAGCCGCGCGGGAACGGAGCATTACACCTCCCATGAGGTGTAAGAATCTCCCCGGACCAGAAAGGCACGGCGTGCCAGGTGCGCCAACGGCGCGTCTGAGCGGGAATCGGAATAAAACTGCCCGATTTCCGCATCCGGATATTGCTCCCGGAAACGCGACACCTTTTCCGCTCCCTTGCAGTTGAGGCCCGTGTAACGCCCGGTGCGCGCATCTACACGGGAGGCGATGGGCGGGCGGATACCCAGCCTGCGGCAGGCGGGCGCCAGCAGAAATTCCGGTGAGGCAGAAACGACCAGGTCGTCCGGCTGCTTCTGGGCCAGATACCACGGGCGGAACCGGCGTTCATGCGTGCGCCAGAAATCCTCCGCCCAGGCGTCCGCGTCCGGCACGCCCTGCAAAAAGGAAAAAAACGCTTCCTTGAACGCTTCCTTAGCCGTGCGGCCCAGCGCATAGCGCACGGCGGCGGCACACTGCCGGGGCAGAAAGCGTACCAGCCCCGGCGCGCGCTTCAGGCAGTAGGCCCAGAAAGCGCGGGTGCTGTCGCCGCGAAAGATCGTGTCGTCAAAATCGTATACGTTCATGGCGGCGCACCATTACAAGCCGATGATCTTGGAGTCGAGAAAGACCTCCAGCGCCGGGATCTTGATGAACAGCGCCAGAATGAATACGGCGGCCAGTATGATCATGTACATCAGCAGCCCTTTCTCCCGGTAAAGCTTCTCCGGCTTCTGCACGGCGGAATCCTTTTTGAAGGCAAGATGAAAGTAAAAACAGAACAGCCCGCACAGGAAGGGGACCACCAGCAGCAACTCGATCTTGTATTTGATGATGAAGATACCGCACAGAAACAGCGAGCACATGGCGTAGAAGAACGCGGAAATCAGGAGAGATTGTTCGGTGTACTGGCCGAAGGATTTGCGGTACAGCGCGGCGGTGCTTTTGTCACCGATCATACGGTATTCGGCATAGCGCTTGATGGCCATGAGAAACGCGCCGCCCAGCCAGTAGCCCAGCACGATGGTGACCGGCGGCAGATAGTCCGCCGTTACGAAAAACCAGCCCAGCAGCAGGCGGATGGCATTGTTGATGGACTCCGACAGTACGTCCAGATACGCGATATCCTTGGTGCGGAAGGGCTTGACATTGTACAGAACACCCATCACCAGCAGCCACAGCTCGCATACAAAGAACGGGATGTTCACCAGCAGCGAAGCGCCAAGCCCAACCGCGGCCAGCACCGCATATTCCGCGGCAACGATTTTTCCGCTCATGGTGTTCTGCACCACGGGGCGTTTTTTCTTGGTGGGATGGTACTTGTCGAACCTGGCGTCCAGCCATTCGTTGATGACATAGTTGGCCGAGGCGATCATGCAGGTGCAGAAGAAACTGACCAGCGCGATACCGGCCAGGCCGCCGTAGGAGCCCTTCCAGCCTACCAGCAGCAGCGCGAACAGCGTGCCGGGGAAGATGAACAGGTTTTTGATCCAGTGGTCCGGACGGGCGATCTTGATATAGTCTTTCATGTTGAAGAACGTCCTTTCTTATTTAAGGCTGTACGGGGAAGCGGACAAGGCGTGCCCCTCGAACCATTTGGCCGTGCCGTAAGCCAGAAACGCCAGCATGGGCGCACAGGCTGCCGAGAGGTACATCAGATAGATGTCGAATGAAAGCGTCACGGCCATCAGATAGGCAATAGCAGCCATGCGCAGAAGCCCGGTGAGGAAGAAGCCCAGCATCAGCACGCTGCCCGCAAGGTCCGCAGGCGGCTGCTTTTTTTTCAGTCCGCGTACGCAAGCGGGCGCATACCGCACAAGCCACAGCACGGTGAGCAGCAGCATGGGCCAAAGCAGGATGCGCTGCACCCAGGTTACAAGATTCAGCAGCTTGTAGGCAATTTGATTGAGAGGCGCAAAGTAGGGCAGATCGGTGTTGGCCTGTGCGGCGATGGTGCTCTGGCAGTGCAGATAACTCTCCCATTCTTCAGTTTGGTCGGGCCGGGCGATGGAAAGTATCTGGGTCGGTTCGGTCTGCTCGAAGAGAACGAACACCTTGACCTCGTCAAAAAATTTACCGATGGTAGGGGCGACATATTCCGCCTTGATCGGAGAAAACACACCGCTGTGTCTGCGCCCGGCGGGGACAAGCCCTGCATCACAGGCGGCGTTTATCTCGTCGGCCACCGCGCGCCAGAAGTTTTCTGCGTCCTGGGCTGTGTCGTAGTAACCGGCCGTCCAGGCGGCCTTGCGCAGCACCCAATGGATGCCGCCGGAATTCAGCTCGCCTGTTTCCGGGTCGCCGTAGCCGTTGTACATCTCGGGCGTCTCCAGCACATCCTGAAGTTTGGCGAAGGTGGGGGATACTTCATACAATGCAAGGCGTGTGGACAAAGGGATGAGCTCGTAGCGCTTCTGGTCATCCGGATACGCGCGGGACAGCGCACCCATGGCGTCATTGAATTCGCTGGAAGTGAAATCGCTGATGATAAAACGGCCATAATACTTGTAGTTCATGCCGCACCAGGCCGCGATGCCGCCGCCCCACAGCGCTAATGGTACCAGCAGCAGCGCCAGGCGGCTCTTTTTGTGCGCAATGCTTTTGTCCAGAAACAGATAAGCAAGATAAACCGCCGCCGCGCACAGAACGAACGGCAGCAGCAGCGCGTTGTCTTCGTGGCACAGCCAGGCCGCCGCAAGGGAAAGGCCGGCGGCAACATAATAAGGCAGCGCGCGCAGCGGTTTTTCCCGAAAGCGCGTGAATGCGCCCAATAGTCCTGCCAGCGCCAGCAGCACCAGGGAGGGATAGATATTGTCGCGGTAGACGCGCAGCGTATTTTCCGCCCAGGAGGCCGGGGTATACAGCGTGACGGCGAATACGAACAGCCGTCCCCAGTTTGTGCGCATCACGGGCTTCAGCGCCGCCAGCAGCACCAGGCAGCTCACCGCGAACAACGCCTGACCGCCTACGACGATGTTGACGTGCAGCAGGTTCAAAAACGCCAGCCAGAGCGCATAAAACGAATGCTTGCCCAACGTGAGCCAATCGTATTCTCCCAGCCAGTTCCCGGCGGAGATGCTCTTGGCAAGGTTGAACATCAGCGTGTCGTCGATGGGGGAAAGATCCGGCGAGGCGACGATGAGCTGGAAGCTGCACAGGCCCAGCTTGACGGCAGTGAGGGCCAGCGCCAGTACCCACAGCCACCGTGCGCGCAGATCCCGCTTTGGTAGCAGCTTTTTCAGTTTCGACATGGCTTGTCTCCTTTTGCGGCGCGCCGGGGCCGGGCGCCGTTTGCTTGGCAGCCGTGCAGATGTACCGCGCACGGCTATGGTCACAATTGTATATTATTATATCACTATAAGTACTGCGTGCGCAACACGGGCGGCACATGTGCGTGCTGAAGGGTGAAATAAGCATGAGAGGTTGAGTATTTCTGCACGGGCCGTTATAATAATGTCTGGCATATGGCGGCCGGCTGCCGCGGGAGCTGAGGGAAAACGGTTGTTGCACAAGGGGATTGATGGTATAATAACCTCAAACCCGCCGCTTGCGCGGCTGCGCGCACTTCGTGCGCTGATGCGCTTTTGCGCATGGGCCTGAAATATTGCATCGCGGAAAACCGCGGCAGTTCCCCGCCAGCCAAAAGCGTGGCGGGCGTTTGATGCGCGGTCCGGTCCGGGCGGCTGCACATTTCGCGGATATTTTGGTCTGCCGTGCTTGCGCTTTTCTCAAACGCGGCTTCGGGGACAAAACTCCGCCGCGTTTTTGCTGAGGCCGTCCCGGACGGCTTCCCTGATGCAAAAGATGCCGAAAAGGTCGCGCGGCGGACTGTCGTCGTGCGGGAAGGATAAGCCATGGAGGATTGTATCATCATCGGAGCAGGCGCGGCCGGGCTGTTTGCCGCCGGCGCTGCCGTGCACGCGGGCAAACGCGTCACGGTTCTGGAGCATATGGACGCGCCGGGCAAAAAGCTGCTCATTACAGGCAAGGGGCGGTGCAATGTCACCAACAACTGCGGTCCGGATGAGTTTTTGAAAAATGTGCGCCGCAATCCGCGTTTTTTGTATTCGGCGCTCAACGCCTGCCCGCCCGCTTTCGTGATGGAGCTGCTGGAAAAAGGGCTGGGCGTGCCGCTTAAAACGGAGCGGGGACGGCGGGTATTTCCTCAGAGCGACCGCGCGCAGGACGTGCTGGACGCTCTGCTGCGCTGGGCGAAGGGTGCGCGTCTGCGGTACGAGGGCGCACGGGAGCTGATGTTGGAGAACGGCCGCTGCACGGGCGTGCGCCTGCAGAGCGGCGAAGCGCTGCGTGCCGGGGCCGTGCTCGTGGCGACGGGCGGCGTGTCTTATCCGGTGACGGGCTCCACGGGCGACGGCTACCGTTTCGCACGGCAGGCGGGCCACACCGTAGTGCCGCCGGAGCCGAGCCTTGTTTCCCTGGTGGAGCGCGGAGGGGTGTGCAGGCGTATGATGGGTCTTTCCCTTAAAAATGTGGCGCTCACACTGTACGAAGGAAAAAAGGCGCTGTTTTGCGAGCAGGGTGAGATGCTGTTCACGCATTTCGGCATGTCCGGGCCGCTGGTGCTTTCCGCCAGCGCACACATCCGGGATATGAAAAAATACGGCTACCGCGTCTGTATTGACCTCAAGCCTGCGCTGCCGCCGGAAAAGCTTTATAAGCGCGTCTCCGAGGACTTTGCGCTTCTTGCGAACCGGGAGGCTGCGAACTGCCTTGTGAAGCTGCTTCCGGCCTCCATGCAGCCTGTGATGCTGGACGTGTGGGGCATGGACCCGCAGCGCAAGGTGAACCAGATCACTCGGGAGGAGCGCCGGCGCCTGGTGGAGCTGCTGAAAGCCTTCCCGGTCGAGCTGGCCGGAAAGGGCGACCTTGCCCATGCCGTCGTTACCAGCGGCGGCGTCAGCGTAAAGGAAGTGGACCCCAAAACAATGCAGAGCAAGCTGTGTCCGGGGCTGTATTTCGCGGGCGAGGTGCTGGATGTGGACGCGTACACGGGCGGCTACAACCTGGGAATCGCGTTCGCCACAGCATATGCGGCGGCAAGCCATCTGTAATCGGCCGGACGGCTGTCAATCATGACCGGGCGCATGCCGCAGTGCGGAGCGTCCTGGGGGGAAGAGGAGAAAAATATGATTTCCATTGCCATCGACGGCCCGTCCGGTGCGGGCAAATCCAGTCTGTCGCGGCGGCTTGCCGCGGAGCTTGGCTACATTTATGTCGATACCGGCGCCATGTACCGTACCATCGGGCTGTATGTGCTGCGCAGCGGCGCAGACACCGAGGATGAGGATGCCGTGGCGGCGCTCCTGTCGGGCATCCGGCTGGAGATGCGCTATGTGGACGGTGTGCAGCATATGTTTTTGAACGGGGAGGACGTTTCCGGCCTCATCCGCACCGAGGAGGTGTCCATGGCTGCATCCCATGTTTCGGCACACCCGTCGGTGCGCGCGTTCCTGCTGGACGCCCAGCGTGCATTGGCAAAGGATAACAATGTGCTTATGGATGGGCGCGACATCGGTACTGTGGTGCTGCCCGGTGCGCAGGTGAAGATATTTCTGACGGCCAGCGCGGGGGACCGCGCCCGGCGCCGCTACGATGAATTGATTGCCCGCGGGGAATGGGTGAGTTACGAGCAGGTGCTGGCGGATGTGGAACGGCGGGACTATAACGACACCCACCGTGCCGCCGCGCCGCTGCGCCCCGCTGCGGATGCCGTTACCGTGGACACCACGGGCTTTACCTTCGACGATGCGTTCGCGCTGCTGCTGTCCACCATCCGCGCGCGTCTGGGGCAGGAGGGGTAACGATGTGGTTTTACTGGATCATCGTGCCGTTGGCGTGGCTGGTGTGGCACATCGCGTTCCGGATCAGGGTCATCGGAAGGGAGAACCTCATCCATGACAGGGGCTTCGTCATCGCGCCCAATCACATCTCCGCCATCGACCCTGTATTCGTCGTTATTGCCCGGTTTTGGGGCAGGCCCATGGTCATCATGGCCAAAGAAGAGCTGTTCGAGATCAGCCGCCTGCTGAACTGGGCCTGGCGGCATGTGGGCGTCGTTTGTGTGCGCCGGGGAAAGGGCGACGCCACAGTGGTGGAAAACACTGTGCGCGAGGTGCGTGAGGGACGCGGGGCGCTGGTCTTCCCCGAGGGCACGCGTACCAAGGACGGCAACCTGGGTAAGCTGAAGAGCGGAGCATTTGTCATTGCGGCCGAAGCGGGCGTGGATATGATCCCCTGCCGTATCATCTACAAAGGCGGAAAAATGCGGGTGTTCGGCCGCTGCACCGTAGTGTTCGGCAAGCCGATCCCCGCGGAAAAATTGAAGCTGGGCGAGCCGCGCAGCGCCGCCCGCCTGCGCGAATGCAAGGCGTTGCTGGCGGAAGAGCTGGAAAAGCTGCTGGAGGAAAACCGGCAATACTTATAAAAGTGTAAAAGAGAAAGTGCGCTGCCTGCGGCGCCCTTTTCCCAAGGAGCTGTGATATGAAGATCATTAAGGCAAAGACGGCGGGCTTCTGCTTCGGAGTGGACCGTGCGGTAAAGCTCACCTACGGCCTGCTGGAGCAGGGCGTGCGGGTGGCTACGCTGGGGCCGCTCATCCATAATCCTCAATGCGTGGCGGACCTTGCGGCCCGGGGCGCCGTTATCGTGGATACACCCGAACAGGTGCCCGACGGCTACGAGGTGGTGGTGCGCAGCCACGGCGTGCCGCAGTGCGTGTACGATGCGCTTGGGGCCCGGGGCCTTGTGGTGCATGACGCCACCTGCCCCTTTGTGGCCAAGATCCACCGCCTGGCCCGCAGGGCGGGTGAGGAGGGCAGGACCCTGCTGGTCGCAGGCGACGAAAACCATCCCGAGGTGCAGGGCATCGTGGGACACACACGGGGCAGTGTATTTGTTTTTGCCGATTTGGAGGAGTTAAAAGCACTTTTAACTCCAGAAAATACCAAAAATGGAATTTTTGTGGTAGCTCAAACCACTTTTGAGGTGAAAAAGTGGCAAGAATGCGTAGAGTTTCTCAAAAAAGTATATACAAATCCGAGCATATTTGATACAATATGTAATGCAACATGGGCGAGGCAGCATGAGGCGGAGTGCCTTGCGCGCCAATGCGACCTGATGGTCGTCATCGGCGGGCGGCAGTCCTCCAACACCCAGAAACTCGTATCCGTTGCCGGGCGCCATACAAAGGCCGCCGCCGTGGAGACAGCACAGGAGCTGGACCCCGCATGGTGGCGCGGCGCAGGCACGGTGGGAGTGACGGCGGGTGCATCCACGCCCTCGTCTATTATTGAGGAGGTACTGAGCAGTATGAGCGAGGAAATTCGTGAAGAGGAATTGAGCTTTGAGGAAATGATCGACGCTTCCTTGAAGCCGGTATACAATGGAAAGGTCGTAAAGGGCATCGTCACCGGCGTTTCCCCCAGCGAGATCCAGGTGGATATCGGCACGAAGCAGACCGGTTTCGTCAAGCTCGAGGAACTCACCAATGACCCGTCCGCCAAAGCGGAGGATCTGGTCAAGAAAGGTGACGAGCTCGACCTCATCGTAACAAAGGTAAACGACCAGGAAGGCGTTGTCTATCTTTCCAAAAAGCGTCTGGATGAGAACAAGGGCCGCGAGGCCGTTGCCGCTGCTGTCGAGAGCGGCGAGATCCTGGAGGGCTTCGTCACCGAGGCCAACTCCGGCGGCGTTGTGGTGCTGGTGAATAACGTGCGCGTGTTCGTGCCGCGCTCCCAGGCCACGCTGCGCCATGGCGAGGATTATACCGCCCTGGTGAAAACGAATGTCCGCCTGAAGATGAAGCAGTGCGAAGGCCGCCACATCGTGGGTTCCATCCGCGAGGTCCTGGCCGCCGAGAACGACGCCAAGCGCGAGGAGTTCTGGGCCAATGTGGAGATCGGCAAGCAGTACACGGGCGTTGTCAAGAGCCTGACCAACTACGGTGCGTTCGTGGATATCGGCGGCGTGGACGGCCTGGTTCATATCAGCGAACTGTCCTGGAACCGCATCAAGCATCCGTCCGAGGTCGTGAGCGTCGGCGATACCATCGATGTGTACGTCAAGGATATCGACACCGAGAACAAAAAAGTGTCTCTGGGCTATAAGAAAGCCGAGGACAATCCCTGGGAGAAATTCAAGGCCGAATATCCCATCGGCAGCGTGTTCAAGGCGCCCGTGGTGTCCATCACCAAGTTCGGCGCATTTGTGCGCATCCTGCCGGGCATCGACGGCCTGGTGCATATCAGTGAGATTTCCAATGAGCGTGTTGAGAAGGTCTCCGATGTACTGAGCGTAGGCCAGGAAGTGGAAGTGAAACTCACCGATGTGGACTTCGAGAAAAAGCGCATCAGCCTTTCGATGAAGGCGCTGCTCTCCGGCAGCGAAGCGGACGGCGAGGACGCCGAGTGATTTAAAACCGGAAAACGGCCATGCGGAGCGATCCGTATGGCCGTTTTTTATTGTGCCGCGGCAAAAATGCTTCCGACGGTCCGTTCCGGTGTGTTTGGAAGATTGTCATAGATTTTTAAGATTTTTTTTGAAATGAAACCGGATGCGGGCGCGTCTACTATAATGGAAAGACAATGTCAGCGATACTGCGGCGGCGGGATATCATGTGCCGTTTTTGCATACACTGATAAAGTATGCCGCGGACCGTGGAGGTTTGGCAGGAAGGGTTGCAGATGTGGGTTTGAGAGCAATGAAGAAAAGATGTGTAGCGGTGCTGACAGCAGCGCTGTGCCTGATGCTGGTGTTGGGGCTGCAGGCATGCGCCGGGTCCGGCGGAGGGCGGCCCATACAGGACCCTCAGGCGGGAACGGTGCTTCCCGAGGGAGCTAAAAAAGAAGAAGGCGTGGTACTGGACGCCTCGGACGGACAGTTCATCCTCCGTGCCGCAGGCGGCGGAGAGTATGTGTTCCGCATGGACGGCGCCGAGGACATGGTAGAAGGCGGCGTACAGGCCGGCCAGTATGTGCGCATCTGGTACGACGGCGTTTTGACGGACACCAACGCCCGAAATGTAAAGCTGTTGCGCATAGAGGCCGCGCAGGAAACGCAGCCCGACTCCCTTTCGATGGGGAGCACGGCCGACGGCGTTGTAACGGCGTTCGATGAAGAGAGCATCACACTTCGGACGGCGGGCGGTGAAACCTACACCTTTGCGGCGGGCCGGAGCGTACGTGCGCTGAAGGGCGAACCACGCGAGGGAATGTGGGTGCGCGTGTATTTTGATGGCGCACCGGACGGCGCGGTGGTGAGCCGTGTGACAGCGCGCGTATCGGAGGGAGATGTGTTCACCCTGGCGGGACGTATCCGCGCCGTGGATGAAAAGGCGGATACGATCACCTTTTTGGCAGATACAGGGGAACGTTATATCTTCGCGCTGGGCTCCGCCGAGGTGGATATGCCGGATGGCCTGCGCGCGGGAAGCCGCGCGGTGCTGAGCTATTCGGGCAGCGCCGCGCCGGAGGATACATCCCATGCCATGCTGCTGCGTGTGCAGGCGGAAAAGCTGGCGGATGCACAGGCTGTGCGGGGCACGGTGTGTTCCGTGAACAGCAAACAGGGCAGCATCGGGGTATGTACGGCGGACGGACGTGTACTTGCCTTCTACACGGGGAAATCCCTCACCGGGCAGCAGGGCGGAGTGGAGCCGGGAGATGGTGTGCGCGTCACTTATTCCGGTTGCATCAGCGGGGAATCCACCCGTTCCGCACAGCTTCTGTCACTGGAGGTCACGGCCCGGAAAGATGCCAATAAGAGCGCCGTGCTCGGTACGGTGCGTGCCGTGAGCGATACCGCACTGACGCTGGCCGCCGCCGACGGCCGGACACTGAAATTTGAAGCTGTGCCGGGAAAGTCTTTTCCGGAGGAGCTGAAAAAAGGCGATACGGTCCGCGTGTCCTACACCGGGTGGATTGAAGGGGAGGATACCTCTGAGGCTGTTTACGCTTCCGTTTCCCGTGCATATGCCTGAACCAGCGCGGTTGTTTTGATTCGCCGCTTCTCCCGGTGAGTCCTTCATAAAAATATTTCCGCTGTGAAAACGCGATGCGATTTCACAGTGGTTTTTTTTGCCGGAATATTGTAATATAGAAGCTGGATATCATCGGCGCGGGCCCCGCGCGGGCCGGCGGAATAAACAGAGGGAGGTGGCTGCGGGATGGCGCGCAAACAACAGAATGACCCGCTGCGCTATGCGGCGAACCTGACGGCGCTGGCGGCGGCGGTGTATTTGGGCGTCACGGCGCTGCTGCGTTTGGCCGTAGGGCAGCTGCTGCGCCTGTTCAACAAAAGCGCTACGCTGGAAAACCCCATTGCTGTGCCTGAGTGGGTGCTGGGCGTATTCAACGTTCTTCTGCCCGCCGCCGGGTTGGCGGCAGCGTTCTGGCTGCTGGCCGTGGGAGTGCGCGCTACGCCCATGCGCCTGCGGATTTCGGTGCAGATGCCTCGGGACGGGCGGCTGTGGCTGTTCGTGCCGGTGTTTTTAGGGGCGGGCTTTCTATGCAGCCTGCTTACTACGCTTTTGCAGCGGCTGCTGGCCGCGTTCACCCGGTACCGCGCGCCGGAGGCCATCCGTCTGCCGCAAAGCGGATTTGCCACGTTTTTGTATTTCATCGGTATGTGTGTGGTACCCGCCGTACTGGAGGAGCTGCTGGTGCGCGGCGCTATGCAGGCAGTGCTTTCCCGCTGGGGAACATGGTTTTCCATCGTTGTATCCAGTGTGGTGTTCACGCTGTTGCACGGCGATATCGCGCAGATGCCGTCTCTGTTCATCCTGTCGGTGCTCATGGGGCTGGCGGCCTATTGTACCGGCTCTCTGGCGCTGGGAATGGCGCTGCACTTTGCTTATAATACAATGTCGTTTCTTTTTTTATATGCGGCGCAGAAGATGGACGGCGTGTCCGCCTTTGCGTTTGCGGGATACCTGGTGGCCGTGTTCTGCGTGGGGGCCGTGGTGTGTCTTGCGGCCATTCGCCGCCTGGGCGTAATGCGCCGTTTCAGGCCCATCCCCCGGGTATACGACCCCAAGAACCGCCAGAGCCGTCTGGAGCGCCTGGCGTCTGCGCCGCTGTTCCCGCTGGTGATGGCGTGCATGGCGCTGCGCGCGGCATGGCCGCTGTTCGCGAAATAAGGAAAGTTGGTTTCATATGGATGATATCACGTTGATGCGTCTGGCGCTGGCCGAAGCGGAAAAAGCCGCTGCGTTGGGCGAGGTGCCTGTAGGCGCGGTAGTGGCGAAGGACGGGGAGCCTGTGGCGGTGGCACACAACACGCGGGAGACCGGCAAGAATGCCACGCATCACGCCGAGCTGCTGGCCATAGACGCGGCATGCCGCGCTTTGGGCGGCTGGCGGCTGTGGCAATGCGAGTTATTTGTGACGCTGGAGCCGTGCCCCATGTGCGCAGGGGCCATCGTCAACAGCCGTATCAAGCGCGTCGTGTACGGCGCACGGGATGCAAAGGCGGGCTGCTGCGGCAGCGTAACGGATCTGTTTGCGCTGCCTTTCAATCACCGCCCCCAGGTGGAGGGCGGGCTGCTGGAGGACGAATGCGCCGCGCTGCTGGCGGCGTTTTTTGAAGAGCTGCGCCGCAGGCGCAGAGAGGGGAGCAAGCCGAAATGGAAAAAACCGCAATCGTGACAGGAGCTTCCCGCGGCATCGGCGCAGCCGCAGCGCTGGCGCTGGCCGCGCAGGGGTGCCGTGTGGCCGTGTGCTGCCGCACCCGGCGGGACAGTGCCGAAAGCGTGGCGGCTCGTATCCGCGCTGCGGGCGGCACGGCGGCAGTATTCTGTGCAGATGTCTCTGACGAAGCGGCGGTGCGCACGATGTTTGCGCAGGTAGAGCAGACGCTGGGGCCGGCGGACATCCTTGTCAATAATGCGGGCGTTGCACAGCAGAAGCTGTTCACAGATATCACTGCGGCTGAGTGGGACGCCATGTTCGGCGTATGCGTGAAAGGCGCGTTCCACTGCTGCCAGGCCGCGCTGCCGCATATGATACGCCAAAAGTGGGGCCGCATCATCAATATTTCTTCCATGTGGGGGCAGGTGGGGGCCTCCTGCGAGGTGCACTATTCCGCGGCAAAGGCGGCGCTTATCGGCTTTACCAAGGCATTGGCCAAGGAGGAAGGCCCAAGCGGAATAACGGTAAATTGTGTGGCGCCGGGCGTAGTGGAAACGGATATGATGGCTGTTTTCTCCCCGGAGGATAAGGCGGCGCTTGCAGAGGAAACGCCGCTGTGCCGTCTGGGCGCGCCGGAGGACGTGGCCGCTGCCGTCGCGTTTCTCGCATCGGACGCGGGCGCTTTTTTCACGGGGCAGGTATTGGCGCCCAACGGCGGGTTTGTCGTCTGAGGCTTTTATAGATGTAATATAAGGGCGGGAGCCTTGTGTGCTCCCGCCCTTTTCAGAATACCGGAATATTTGCGCGCGGCTGTAAAGCCATTTCGACCTGAGCTGTAAAGGGGAATTCCGCCGCCGTCCCGTTGATGAAATCCACCCGGTAGCCTGTCCCGTCCTTGTGGAAAAAACCGCTCTCCGGTACGATGCGCAGATAACACAGGTTGGAGTCGCCTTCATCGTTGCAGGCAAAGTGCCACGGCTCGAACGCCCCCGCCAGCGCTTCGCGCGCCGCCTGGTTGGCAGGCAGCAGCGGATGTCCCATGAAATGGGCTTTGCACTTAAAGGTGTGAAAACTGCTGCAGAGCGAAACACAGGGGTTTGCTTTCATCTCCCGCACTTTGGCGGAACGGCCGTGCGTGACCACCCAGAATGCGCCGCCCATATAACAGGCGTCCACCACCCGCTGCGAAGGAACGTTCTCCCGCGCGGTCGCCAATACGAAGGTGCAGTCCTTTTCGAAAAGCTCGCGCAGGACCTCCAGGCTTTTTTCATATGCCGTCATAACGCGTCCCTTTCTCCGGACGGCTGAACGCGCCCGGCTCGATGTTCCGCGGGCGCCTTTGGTGCCGGCCCGCCTTGTGGCATCATTTTATCATGCACATCGTCCGCATACCAGCTTTTTTTGACGAAAGCGCGGCGGTATGTGTTTTTCTGCATTTTGTCTGCGCCGCAGGCACGAGGACGGCTTATTGTTTGCGCCGGGCAGCCATTGTTGAAAACCTCTTGTCAAACTATACAATCTTATGCTGGAAGATTGTACGTAAGATTCTTTCTTTTTTTACAACATTATCTTTAAAAAGCGACGCGATTGTGATACTATTTTTGTATAAGTTGCTGCCATGCGTTTTGCGCAGGGCGGAAAAGAGGGTTGTTGTTTATGAATTACGCAAACGATCACATCCGAAACGTCCTCATAGCGGGCCACGGCGGCGCCGGGAAAACCAGCCTCGCCGAAGCGCTGCTGTTTACCGCCAAGAGCACCGACCGCCTGGGCCGTGTGGAAGACGGGAACACCGTATGCGATTACGACCCCGAGGAGGCCAAGCGCCGCGCATCCCTGTCGCTGGCCGTAGCGCCTGTCGAGTATGACGGCGTAAAAATAAATCTGATCGACACGCCGGGTCTGTTTGATTTTGAGCTGGGTCTGCACGAGGGCATCCGCGCCGCCGAGAGCGTGCTCATTACAGTGTCCGGACGCAGCGGCCTCACCGTCGGTGCGCAGAAGGCGTACAAGCTGGCGCTGAAACACGGCAAGAGCCGTATGATCTACATCTCTAAAATCGACGCCGAGCATGCCGATTTCTATAAAGTATTTGAAGAGCTGAAAGCGGAGTTCGGCCCGTCCATCTGTCCGGTGGTCGTGCCCATCGAGCAGGCCGGCGGCCGCGTGTTTGTGAACCTGATCGAATCCAAGGCGTACAGCTACGTCAACGGCACGGCCCGCGAAGTGCCTATGCCCAAATACGGCCATCGGGAGGACGGGCTGATCGAGGCCATGCGCGAGGCTGTGGCCGAGACCGATGACGCGCTGATGGAGAAATTCTTCGAGGGTGAGCCCTTCACGCAGGAGGAGTTGACGGAGGGTGTGCGCGTAGGCGTTAAAACGGGCGCCATCACGCCGGTACTCTGCGGCTGCTCCACTGCGCTGGCGGGTACGGACATGGTGCTGCGCTACATCAAAAAGCTGCTGCCCAGCGCAGCGCGCGGCGCTGGGTGCGTTGCGGCGGACCGCGACGGAAACGAAGTGGAGATCGCCTGCGAGGCGAAAGACCCGCTGTGCGCATATGTATTCAAAACAGTAGCAGACCCGTTTGTGGGTAAGATGAGCTATGTCAAGGTTGTCAGCGGCACGCTCAAGGCGGACTCTCCGGTGGTAAACAGCCGCACGGGCGAGCCCGAACGTATGGGCAAGCTGGTGTTCGTGAAAGGAAAAAAGCAGACGGATGCGGCGGAGATCGGCGCGGGCGACATCGGTGCCATTACCAAGCTGCCTGCCGCGCAGACGGGCGACACGCTGTGTGCGCCGGGCCGTGTGGTGAGCCTGCCGCGCCCCGAGTTCCCCCGGCCTACGCTGTCCATGGCCATCAAGGTAAAGCAGAAAGGCGACGAGAGCAAGATCAGCGGCGCGTTGCAGCGCCTGATGGAAGAGGACCCGACGCTGGGGTACGCCGTCAACACCGAGACGGTGCAGCAGGTGATATCCGGTTTGGGAGAGCAGCATCTGGATGTGGTGTGCGCCAAACTCAAAAGCAAGTTTGGCGTGGAGGTGAGCCTCACCGAGCCGCGTATCGCATACCGTGAATCCATCCGTAAGAAATGTAAGGCGCAGGGCCGCCATAAGAAGCAGACGGGCGGTCACGGCCAGTTTGGCGACGTATGGATCGAATTCGAGCCGACGGACGAGGGAGAGTTTGTATTTGCCGAGAACGTGTTCGGCGGCAGCGTGCCCAAGAACTATTTCCCGGCGGTGGAAAAAGGCCTGCAGGAGGCCGTGCGCCACGGCGTGCTGGCCGGCTACCCCGTGGTGGGCCTGAAGGCCACGCTGCTGGACGGCAGCTACCACCCGGTGGATTCTTCCGAAATGGCGTTTAAGATGGCTGCGAAGCTGGCCTACAAGGCTGCGCTGCCCGAGGCTGGCCCCGTGCTGCTGGAGCCCATCGGCAACCTGATGGCTACTGTTCCGGGCGATGTGCTGGGGGACATCATGGGCGAGGTGACAAAGCGGCGCGGCCGCGTGCTGGGCATGCATCCGGCCGAGGATGGTCAGCAGACGCTGGAAGCCGACGTGCCGGTCAGTGAGATGCATGATTTCACCACCTATCTGCGCCAGCTCACGCAGGGACGCGGCAGCTTTGTATTTGAATTCACCCGCTATGAGCCGCTGCCCTCCAATTTGGAGCCGAAGGTCATCGAGGAAGCGAAGAAGTTCATTGATATGAAGGACGACGAGGAGTAACGTCCCAATACCAGCGGAAAACCGCCACAGGAGGGAGATGATTTTCCCTCCTGTGGTTCTCTTTTGTCCGGACGATGCATAAAATAGCAGCATCAGGGGGATTTTACAGCAGGACGGTGTTTGTGTACGCCCGTCTGCCGCCGCCCATTGTATACAAGGGAACGGAACAGGCTCGCAAAAAATGTCTGTTCAGCCGTAATATACAAAGAAATCCCCATTTACTGGTGCAATTTGTATAATTTTGGTTTTCCGCTTGACAGCCAAAAGCAAAAACACTATAATAACCCATATTGTACAAGTGCCCCACATTTTGTACTGTGGCGCGGCGCGGTACCAATATCTGTGAAGGAGACCGGAGACCTTGGAAAAAGAAATTGTCATGACCTATGCCGGCTTGCGTGCATTGGAGGACGAGCTTGAACAGCTGAAAACCGTCAAGCGCAAAGAGGTGGCCGAAAAGATCAAAGTGGCCCGCGGCTACGGCGACCTTTCCGAAAACAGTGAATATGACGAAGCCAAAAACGAGCAGGGCCTTGTGGAAGGCCGCATCGCACTTTTGGAAAAAATGCTCAAGCATGCCCGCGTCGTCACCGAGGACGAGCTTTCTACCGACCATATCAGCGTCGGCAGTCATGTGCGCATCAAGGATGAAGACGGGGATGAAGACGAATACGATATCACCGGTTCCACCGAGGCTGACCCGGTGAACGGAAAGATCTCGGATGAATCTCCCATCGGAGCGGCCCTTATTGGCCATTCCGTGGGCGATAAGGTGGATATCACGCTGCCCAGCGGCGCAGTTGTGCAGTACGAAGTGATGGAGATCGGCCGAGCAGAGCTGTAAGCCGCACAAAATCAGTCTTTTTTCAAAAACAGGTGCGAAAGCACCTGTTTTTGTGTTATATTTTGTGCTATACTGGATGGGACAAATTGCGAGATGTTGGAGGACAAGCATGGCAAACGAAACGTTGGAACAGTTGGGCAATGCGTTGGAGGCAGCCCAGCAGAAGATCGGGGCCGTAGCCGAAGAAGTGAGTGAGCAGGCGTATAACGAGCTGGTCGCCATCCGGCGCGAAAAGCTGCGCGGCTTGCAGGAGGCCGGAAACGACCCCTTTGAGCTGACAAGCTATCCCCAGGCGGATTTTGCCGCCGAGGTGAAAGAGAGCTTTGTGGACGTGCCCGAGGGTGAACAGGGCCGCAGCGTGTGCATGGCGGGCCGCATGATGAGCAAGCGCGTGATGGGCAAGGCCAGCTTTGCGGACCTTCGGGACACCACGGGCAACATCCAGCTTTATGTCCGCCGGGACGACGTGGGTGTGGAGGAGTATCAGGCGTTCAAGAAATTTGATATCGGCGATATCATCGGCGTCAGAGGCTTTGTGTTCCGTACGAAGATGGGCGAAATCAGCGTGCATGTCACCGAGATCGTACTGCTGAGCAAGAGCCTGCTGCCTCTGCCCGAAAAATTCCACGGCCTGAAGGACCGCGAGGCGCGGTACCGCCAGCGCTATGTGGACCTGATCGTCAACCCGGAGGTGCGCAAGACGTTTGAGGTGCGCTCCAAATTTATTCGCCATATGCGCAATTACCTGGATGAGCGCGGCTATATGGAAGTGGAAACGCCGGTGCTGAACACCATCGCAGGCGGGGCTGCGGCGCGTCCTTTCGTGACCCACCACAACACGCTGGATATTGATATGTATATGCGTATCGCCACAGAGCTGCCGCTCAAGCGGCTGATCGTAGGAGGCATCGACCGCGTGTATGAGATCGGCCGTATTTTCCGCAACGAGGGCATGGACCCGAAGCATAACCCGGAATTTACGACCGTGGAGTTGTATCAGGCGTATGCGGATTTCCATACGATGATGGACATTGCCGAGGGGATCCTTTCCTCGGCCGCGCTGGAGCTGCTGGGCGGCTATGAGGTGGAGTGGCTGGGCGAAAAGATCGACCTTACGCCGGGCTGGCGCCGCCTGACTATGGTGGACGCCGTGAAGGAGTATGCAGGCATCGACTTCGGCGCCATCTCCGACAATGCCCAGGCGGTTGCCGCGGCCGAAGCCATCGGTGTGGAGCTGCCGGAGGCGGCGGAGCCCACTTGGGGCAACGCGCTGTACGCCTGCTTTGACCAGCGTGTGGAGGAAAAGCTCATTCAGCCCACATTCATCACAATGTATCCGGTGGAGGTATCTCCTCTGACAAAGCGCAGCCCGCAGGACAAGCGTTTGACGGAACGCTTCGAGCTGTTTATTTGCCACAGTGAGATGGCAAATGCCTATTCCGAGCTGAACGACCCCATCGACCAGCGCGAGCGCTTCGTTAAGCAGGCGGAGCAGCGTGAGCGCGGCGACGACGAGGCCGAGATGCTGGACGAGGATTTCCTGACGGCTTTGGAATACGGCATGCCCCCGACGGGCGGCATGGGTATGGGCATCGACCGCTGTGTGATGCTGCTGACGAATTCCAGTACCATCCGCGAGGTCATCCTTTTCCCCACAATGAAACCCTTAAATGATGTAAAATCCGAAATTGATGTCAAAAAAGAGGCTGCTCCGGAAGCAAAAGCAGAACCGGAGAAGATTGATTTCTCAAAGGTAAAGATTGAGCCTTTGTTTGAAGATGAAGTTGATTTTGACACATTTTCAAAGAGTGATTTCAGAGCCGTGAAGGTTCTTGAGTGTGTAGCTGTACCGAAGTCGAAAAAGCTTTTGCAGTTCACTCTTGATGATGGAACAGGCACAAATCGCACCATTTTAAGCGGTATTCACGCTTATTATGAGCCGGAGGAGCTTGTTGGCAAGACTCTTATCGCAATCACAAATCTTCCTCCGAGAGCAATGATGGGCATTGATTCCTGCGGTATGCTCCTATCCGCTATCCACGAAGAAGAAGGCGAAGAAAAGCTCCATCTTTTGATGGTAGATAATCACATTCCTGCTGGTGCAAAGCTCTACTAAAACGGTATGTACTTCATTTGAAGAAAATCGTGAAAAAGAACGATTTACATCAAATTTACATCATTTGATGCTCGAATCGATGCAGGCAAGAAAAAATCGCACAATTTAGTTATTAGACCCTGAGAGAGTGTTCACGCTTTCAGGGTTCTTTTTTTGCCTTAAAATCGCAAACTACAAGAAATATCAGTCATCCTATATACTCTAATCACAGAGGAGGTTGAGGATTGACTATGAGTAACAGTTTAGCAATAGTACATCCGGAGCTTGTTTCGGAATGGTCGGAAAGAAATTATCCGCTAACCCCTGAAATCATTACTTTTGGTTCTAATAAGAAAGTGTGGTGGAAAGGAGATTGCGGTCACGAATGGCAAACAAGCGTTAAAGCTCGTTCAAAGGGTGAGAAATGCCCCATCTGTTCAGGAGCGAGAGTGGTAAAGGGTATCAATGATTTGGCTACATTACAGCCGCTACTGGCTAAGGAATGGTCGGACAAGAATGTTATTATGTCCTCCGAGGTGTCTATCGGTTCACATCAAAAGGTGATTTGGGTATGTGAACAGGGACACGAATGGGAAGCTTCAGTAAAAAGCAGAACGATTAACGGTACAGGTTGCCCATACTGTACTCATAATAAAGTGCTTGCAGGTTTCAATGACCTCGCTTCCCGCTTCCCTCATCTTGCGGCTGAGTGGTCAGAAAAGAATTTGCCGTTGCAGCCGTCGATGGTAACTGCTTTTGCAAACAGCAAGGTTTGGTGGAAGTGTAATGCTTGTGGCAATGAATGGTTCACTCTTATTTCAACTCGCTCCGGCGGGAGTAAATGTCCTTATTGTAATGGATATACATTGCTCAAGGGTTTTAACGATTTGGAAACCACTAACCCAGAAATTGCAGCAGAATGGTCTGAAAAGAACTACCCTATGAAGCCGTATGAGGTGAATGCAAAGTCGAGAAGAAATGTATGGTGGCATTGTAAGACCTGCGGATGTGAGTGGGAATCTGTTGTCTATGCCCGTGTTAAAGGAACGGTTTGCCCCGTATGTGCAGAAAGAGCAGTTCTGGAGGGACATAACGACTTAGCTACAACGGATGCACAATTGCTTACAGAATGGGATTTTGAAAAGAACAATATTAAACCCACTCAAGTATCAAGAACATCCAAGAAAGTTGTGTGGTGGAGATGTTCGCTTGGGCATTCGTGGAGAGCAAAAATAGACGAACGAGCAATACTTAGCGATGGGTGTAAGGTTTGTGAGAAAGAATATTTATCGGTCTTTCCATCGTTGGTTTTTCGTTTCTATGCTGCTCAACAAAAACTAAAAATAGAGTTCGAAAACGACAGTACATTGGGGATACCACTTGATGTGTATGTTCCCGAAGAAGGTATTGCATTTGAAATCAATCCTCAATCTGAGGCAAAGGAAATGCTCAAAGAGCATCTCTGTAACAAGCGAGGAATCAAAATTATTAGAGTATATCGGAAAGCTACTGAAAGTGAAATGGAGTACGCTGAACGAGTTAAAGGTGCTTTCAAGAAAATGCACATCTTCATTTCTTCAGATACAGACGAAGATGTGAAATACATACGAAGTCGATTTATGGACTGGAGGAAAGCAAAATGAAAAAAGTGAAATATCATATTTATCTCAGCATAGATGAGCAGATTCGTGTCATTAAGGCTCTTAACGAATTAAGAAACCGTTTGATAGAGCAGGAAAAATACACGGATGCTGTTGATGAGGTTATATGTAAGCTTTCAGTGGCAAAGAAAAAGAAAGTTAGGACATTCTGATACACGGATATAAAGACCGTTTACTTCAATTTTGAAGTAGGCGGTCTATTTTTTTTGAAAAAATTTTGTATTTTGCCTTGCGTTTGACCCTTCCCCGGTTCTAACAAGTGAAGGGGTTAATTCTCCACCCGGAGAAAACCGCTTCCAGTTCTTTGAAAATTGAATAATCAGGCATTAAGGACTTTAGTTCTGATGATAGCCATTTGGTGGGTACGCAATGACCTTGCAAAAGAGAGCGAGAACTCCCGACCATATACTCAGTTTGTTACTGAAGCGGCGATGACAGTCAGAATGATAATGATACTTCTCTACGGAGCTGGCGGAGAACCCGGCAGAGGTGAAATTCCTATGATACGGCGAAACACGCTGTAACCTTAATGCTTCCCATAGGCTACCGAGCCAAGCAAGGGCGTCGAGGACAAATATTGCTATATACTGACTGCAATCGGTAATGAGTCATCATTTTGCAGAAAGAGTACATAGCCGTTTTTAAGCGGTTATGAATTTAGCGAAAGGAGGATTTCATAATGCCTCAATGCAAAACCATTGCTATCTGCAACCAAAAAGGCGGAGTTGGCAAGACAACTACTGCTCTAAATCTCGGAATCGGACTGGCTACGCAAGGTAAGAAAGTTCTTCTTGTGGATGCTGACCCACAGGGCGACTTAACTACTTGTCTTGGGTGGCGAGATACAGATGGATTAGAAACAACCATTACAAACAAGTTGATGAGTGTAATTCGTGAGGATAACGATAACCCGTTTCAGGGTATTCTCCATCACGAAGAACAGGTTGACCTTATCCCGTCAAATCTTGAGCTTGCAGGACTGGAAATGAACTTGGTGACGACTATGAGCCGTGAAAGTGTGTTGAAGAATTATTTAAGTCAGGTTAAGGGCGCATACGATTATATCGTAATCGACACAATGCCTTCTCTTGGAATGATTACTCTCAATGCTCTTGTAGCGGCAGACTCAGTTATTATCCCTGTTCAGGCACAGTACCTTCCGGCAAAGGGAATGACACAGCTTTTACAGACGATTGCGAAGGTTAAGCGACAAGTAAATCCGCAGCTTCAAATTGAAGGTATCCTGCTCACCCTTGTAGACAATAGGACAAACCTTGCAAGAAGCACCGCAACCACGCTCCGTGAAAGCTTTGGAAGCCACATTAAGATGTTTGGCTCGTCTATTCCGATTGCAGTCAAAGCGGCAGAGGTTTCTTCCAAAGGTCAAAGCATTTACGCTTATGAACCGAACAATCCGGTGGCGAAAGCATACACCGAGTTTACAAAGGAGGTGCTTGCCGATGCCAACAGGCAAAAAGAGCGACTTCACGCTTCCCACGACCGCTCTCGATGATTTGTTCTCGACGCAGGAAATGAGAGACGATGCAAAGCTATCCAAAATCAAAGATATTCCCATAAGCGAAATCGACGATTTTCCAGACCACCCGTTTAAGGTGCGTGATGACGAAGATATGATGCAGCTTATTGAGAGTATCAAAGAGCGTGGCGTTATTACTCCAGCTACGGTTCGACAGAAAGATGATGGACGATATGAGCTTGTATCTGGACACAGACGAAAACGAGCTTGTGAGCTTGCAGGTATGGACACACTGCGTTGTGAGGTAGTTGACCTGAGCCGAGATGAAGCCACTATTTTAATGGTTGAAAGCAACTATCAGCGTTCGCAGATACTTCCCTCTGAAAAGGCTTTTGCCTATAAGATGAGGTTGGAAGCTCTTAATCATCAAGGCAAGAGAACAGATTTGACTTCGACACCACTGGGGTCGAAGTTAAGAACAAATGAGCAGGTTGGAGAAAATTTTGGTGAGAGCCGAGAACAGATACGCCGATATGTTCGTTTGACTAACCTTGTCCCTGAATTGCTGGAATGTGTCGATGACGGTCGAATGAAAATGCGTCCTGCTGTTGAACTGTCATATCTTGATGAAGATTGTCAAAGGGACATTGTAGATGAGATTGATTTGAACGAAGCAACGCCATCCCATGACCAGACTATCCGAATGCGAAAAGCGTTTGAGGAAAACAGGCTCACAACGGAGGTTATCCAAGAAATTATGAGTGAGGAAAAGCCGAACCAGCGTGAGAAGATTGTTTTGCGTGGGGACAGACTGCGAGAGCTAATCCCTAAGTCTGTACCGCTGAATCAGACGGAAGATTTTGTGTGCAAGGCACTTGAGCATTACAACAAGTTCCTGAAAAGCCGTGCAGACCGTTCCCGTTAATCTCTCCTTCCTCACACTCCTACCTCTCTAATTACAAGCTATCTCTCCGAAAAGAGAATGTATCTCTTAAACTAAACTCTATCTCATAACTTAATTCAATCTCTTAAAGGCAAACAAGGCATCGCAAAATACCAAAACAGAACAGCAAATGTTACACTGAAAAAATACGCTTCAAAATCGCACCTTTGTAGAAACAGGTTTTATGTTCTAAACTGAAGCCAACAAAAACGAAGGAGTGATACAAGTGAAAACTCGAATAACCGCATTGTTGCTTAGTTTTGTTTTGGCTTTCGCCTTATCAGGGTGTCAATCAGTGAAAGATGAAGTGGTTGAGGTAACAAACCCAGAGAGTTCTTCTTTTTCGGAAAGTAGTACAGAGAGTGAGAGCCAATCGGCAGTTATGGTGGAAAGCTCAGAGGCAGAATCTGAAATCACCGCTCAAACATCGGTGTCGGAAGAAAAAGAAACGATTATTGCAGCTTCGACAGAATCCGATAACGAGGGCGTTATTTCAGTGCCTGCAAAGACAACCGAACCGGCTGTACCTGCGGAAACAACAAAACCGATAGAGCAACAAAATCAACCAACGCAGACACCAAACCCAACAGAGCAACCCACGACTGAACCCGAAAAACCAACTCCGCAACCGACTGAAGAACCAACGCCCGAACCAACCACAAAACCAAAGTCCATTTATGATGCACCCTTTGATGTTGATGCAATTTGTTCAGAGCTAATAGCGGTAGGAGAGGCACAAGGACTAACCCATACGGCAGGCAAAACACCATCCGATTCAGCTTGGGCATCGCCTGTCGTAGCGTCATCCTCTTATCAAGGTACAAGCCTTGAACGAGGATTGAAAGACTATGTGCGCTCTATGCCCCAAATGATTGCCGCATACGGTGGACAACCAATTCAATATTTCACGATTTATGTAGAACCGCTTGGCGGAGGGAGCTATCAATTCTACTTCCTATACTGAATCTATAAGAACACGCCCTCTGTGATAAAGCACAGAGGGTATTTTTTGTCAAAACGAAAGGATGAAGAACCTTATGAAACATTTTTTTAAGAACGCAGGAAAGCGAATGACTGCTTTTATGCTCTGCGGGATTATGTGTCTGATGGCACTTCCTATGTCGGCGTTCGCCTTTTCTGCGGAAGTCGGCAAAACCGTAAACGCTTCTTATGGAGGACACTATATTGGCTCTGACGGAGCTGTTTACAAGACCGATGCATATCAGGCAGTTATCTATAAAAGCGACGGCAGCACCTATATTCACAATTCCAACGGTCATACCCGAACAAAGCTGATGATCAGCGACAGTACAGGCACAAGACAAATTATGTGCATCGAGTCCGGCGTTGATTACAATGCAGGCGGAACACTGAAAAGTGTGAACGGCGATAACAGCTCATATTTTCAGAATCTTCCGTATACAGCACAGTACGGGATTATGCTTACTTCTCTCTATGGTTGGGCACCCGGAAAAGCAGTCCCGGTAAGCGGTTGCAATGAAGATGATTTTTCTCTTGCAACACAGTCTATCCTTTGGGAGTATCAGCAGCAGCTTCGTGTATCGCCTGCTTCCACACAGGACAATGCTTGGGGCGTATCCGGAAACACATACTACAAGGGTATTCAGGGACGACCTGCCGAGAAGTGCTACAACTGGATTTTGTCTCAGATGGTTGCACACAATACTATTCCCAGCTTTGCGAGCAACCAGAGTGCAAGTGCGCAGACCTATACGCTGAAATACAATCAGGCAGCGGATAATTACAGCCTGACACTAACAGATGCCAACAACACTCTTGCTGATTTGAAGTTCGCCTCAAACAGCGGCATTACCTTATCAAGAAGCGGCAATCAGTATACTTTCACTTCAAAGACTATGATTGAAAATGCTGTAAAGCTTTCCGCACAGAAAAACGTTCCTGTCGGAGAAGCTATGATGATTTGGGGTACACCCGGTTATCAGACAATGATGACAGGAGCAAAAGACCCTGTGTATTTGTATTTGAACATTAAAACAGAAACGACAGGCGTCGGTCATATCATAAAGCATTCTGAGGATGGAAAGGTTGAAGGTATCAGCTTTAACATTAGTGGAAACGGCGTAAATAAGTCCGTGACCACAAGGGCTGACGGTACTGTGGATATTGAGCTTATGCCCGGCATCTACACCGTTACCGAACAGGCAATCGACAAATATGAGCCGCAGAGTGTTCAGCGAGTGACGATTGTAAGCGGCAACACTTCTTCTGTAACATTCAGTAATACCTTGAAGCGTGGCGACTTGAGTGTAATTAAGAACTCTGAGGATAAGCTTGTTGAGGGTGTCACATTCCACCTTTACGGCACTTCTCTCTCCGGCATTGCTGTGGACGAATATGCAGTTACTAATGCAAGCGGTGTTGCTGATTTTAAGGATGTCCTTATTTCCGGCAACACACCCTATACACTTGAAGAAGTAGACACTGCAATCCGCTATGTCATTCCCGAAAAGCAGACTGCACCCATTGAGTGGGAAAAAGAAACTACACGCACCTTTATCAATGTTTTGAAGAAATTCACAGTGACAGTAACCAAGAGCGATGTAGAAAAAGGGCTTTCGCAGGGTAACGCTACTCTTGCAGGCGCACAGTACGGCATCTTCAAAGGCGAAACTCTCATTGACAGCTACTTCACCGATGAAAACGGTCAGTTTACCACAAAAGAATATGTCTGTGATAATGGCTGGACTGTTCGTGAGATTGCCCCGTCTGAGGGTTATCTGCTCGATACCGCAATTCACAAGGTCGGCGCAGAGCCTGAACTTTATACCATTGAGCATAATCAGACAGCTAATGATGTAAATGAACAGGTCATTAAAGGAAACATTGCCATCATCAAACACACCGATAACGGAGATACGCAGATTGAAACTCCCGAAGAAGGTGCTGAATTTGCTATTTGGCTCAAATCTGCCGGAAGCTATGAAAACGCAAATGCAGACGAAAAAGATTATCTCGTTTGCGATGAAAACGGCTTTGCACAAACAAAGGATATGCCTTATGGCATCTACACCGTTCGCCAGACTTCCGGATGGGAAGGGCGTGAGCTTATGGGCGATTTTGATGTATTCATTTCGCAGAACGGTGCAACCTATCGCTACCTTATCAACAACGCAAACTTTGAAAGCTATATCAACATTGTCAAGGTGGACGCTGAAACTGGAAAGACTATTCCCTATGCAGGCGCAGGCTTCCAGATTTATGACCCTGACGGCAATCTTGTAACAATGACTTTCACTTATCCTACTGTTACTACAATCGACACCTTCTACACAGATGTGGGCGGCTCTCTTGTAACACCTGAGAAACTGCCTTACGGTAAGGGCTACTCCCTTGTGGAAGTTCAAGCTCCCTACGGCTATGTGCTTGACGGAACTCCGGTGTCTTTTGATATTACAGAGGAAAATTCCACTGAAGAAAGCGGGGTTACTGTGATTAAAGTGGATAAACCCAATATGGCACAGAAAGGCACTATCTCTATTGAAAAATCCGGCGAAGTATTCTTCGGCGTTTCTGTAAGCGGTGCTGAAGGTGAGCAGATTATCTATCAGCCGTTGTATCAGGTTGCAGGACTTCCCGGTGCAGTGTATGAAATTCGTGCTGCGGAGGACATCACCACACCTGATGGCACACTCAGAGTCGCAAAAGGCGAAGTAGTGGATACAGTGACAACCAACAATGACGGACTTGCGGAGAGCAAAGAACTCTATCTCGGCAGTTACGAGGTCAAGGAAATTGAGGCACCCCACGGTATGATTCTGAATGACGAAACTCACACTGTTACGCTTGTCTATGCCGGACAGAATGTAGCTGTCACCGAAACAGGCACAAGCTTTGTAAACGACAGACAGAAGGTTGAAATCAGTCTGGGAAAAGCGCTTGAAACCAACAATCTCTTTGGTATCGGAAACAACGGCGAGGTTCAGAATGTATCCTTTGGTATTTTCGCAGCAGAGGAGCTTGTTTCTACAAGCGGTACTTCTATTCCTAAGGACGGATTGATTGAACTCATCAATCCCGATGAGAATGGTAAGGCAACCTTTACTACTGATCTTCCATTCGGAAGTTATTATGTAATGGAAATTGCAACTGACAGCCATTATATTCGTAACCGCTCTATAATCTCCCGGCTACCGGAGAGCAGAGAGATGTGAGACAATAA
>OLSE01000490.1_pt1 | contig 48296 bp, 33 predicted proteins | sample 1673191 | NCBI WGS metagenome assembly OLSE01 (sample SAMEA3136764, study PRJEB25190) | human gut metagenome | biome: human gut; feature: human-associated habitat; material: faeces | place: Austria | collected 2013
TTGAGGTCATGGTGCCCAACAGCCGCTTTAGCCAGGGCAATATGGCGCGCCTGGCCACGGTGCTCACCACTAACCCGGGCGGCGACCGCGTGGAGATCTTTATCGAGCAGGTGGACGGGCGCGTGCTGCGCGCCGAGGTGCCCGCCAAGGTCAACGCGCGCTCGATTCCGCTGCTGGCGGAGGCCAAGGCCATCGTGGGTAACCAGGGCCGCGTGACGGTTATCTAAATGATTTTGCCGGGGTAGCTAATTTGGGACGGGGCTATTTTAGCTACCCTTTGACTGACGGCGAATGAGTCGGGGTCGGAATACATCTCAACCGACGTATGGGGGTAGCTAAAATAGCCCCGTCCCAAATTAGCTACCCGGTGCGAGATTGGAGGAAGTGATGGCGAGGGGGACGTTTGTGCAGGCGCTCCGGAAAGAGGCGGCGCTGAGCGGCACCTTTATGAAGGGGCGTTCGCTCATGCTCAACGGCGCCGTGCTGTCGATTGAGGACAGCGACTCGCGCTTCTCCAAAAACGTGACGGTTGAGGGTGCAGTGCGCGGCTCGCGCGGCGACCTGTACAAGACGCACGTGGCGCTCGACATGGACGAGCGCGAGGTGATCGACTACGACTGCGATTGCCCCGCTGCCTATCGCTACCCCGGCATGTGCAAGCACGCCATCGCCACGGCGCTTGCGTATCTGGACGCAAGCGGCACCGAGCCCGTCGAGGGCCTGCGCACGCCGGTCCGCACGTTTACGGCGGCGCCCAAGCAAGCCGCGCGTCCCGCGTCCGCCGCACCAGCGGTCAACCCTAACTTTCCCTTCCCGGCGCCAGTTCCCACGAGCCCGAGCCTCATGAAGGCGCTCTCCGATCTTTCGGACGCGCGCATGGATGAGTTGGCGGGCATGCGCCGCAAGCTCGCCGGTGCCGTTGATCCCGACGCCCCCAAAGCGGCGTTGGAGCCCTCGTTGGTGCCGTACTACAATCCGCTGTTTGCCGACCGCTTTAGCTGGGCGCTCGAGCTTCGTATCCGCTGCGGCTCGGTGTCCTACGTGGTCAAGGACATCGACGGCATGGCCGCCGCCTACGTGCGCGGCGGCACGTTCTCGTACGGAAAAAAGCTAACATTCCTCCATGCGCCCGAGGCCTTTGACGAGGTTTCGGTGCGTCTGCTCGACCTTGTTGTGGCAACGGTTGTGTATCTGAGCGACATCACAAGTTCGCGTTCGGCGTCGTACGATTTTGCACGCAGCGGCTTTGTCGCCGAGCGCCAGCTGCCGCTGTCCGAGCATGACATCGTATACATGCTGGACTTGCTGCGTGGCCGGACCATTTCCTTTGAGCCCGCCTGGTCGCGGGGAACGACGACGCATCGTTCCTACGAGGTGGCGGTTGAGTTGTCGCCAGTGGGGGAGGACGAGGTCTCGGCAAAACAACCGCCGCTCCTTGCCGCCAAGATCGCGCCGGCGGCCGGTGGCAGCTACGACTTGCGTCTGCCCGCCGATATGTACTGCTTTGCCTCGGGCGACGTTGCCTATCTGGTCGACACGCACCGCGCGCGCCGTGCCGATGCGATGTTTGCCCAGCATGCCGCACCGTTTCTGTCGCGTCTGCTGCCTTGTCGCACGCCGGTCCATATCGCCGCCGAGCAGGTGGGCGAATTCTGCCGCATGGCACTGCCCGTGCTGCGCGAATATACCGACCTCACCGCTCCCGCCGTGCTCGACACCGTGGCGCCCGAGCCGAGCTTTGCCATGGCAATCGGTGTCGATGACGGGCTTGTGACCTGCAAGATTACGGTTTCCTACGGCGACTGGTCGGCAGATCTCTTTAGCCTGGGTGCTCCGGGAAGCCCCTTCGAAGAACAGCGCCCGGGCGTACCTCCGCACGACGAGATAGCAGAGTTTCGCGTTATGGATACGGCGGCCCTGTATTTCGACTTTTACGAGGGCGGCCTGGCGTTTGAGGAGCGCGACGACGAGAGCCTGTTCCACTTGCTGACCGAGGGCCTGTCTGCCCTGTCCGAGCTGGGCGAGGTCATGCTCAGCGACCGCCTACGCCAGATCTCGGTGCGCCCTGCGCCCAAGCTTTCGGTGCGCGCGACCGTCAAGAGCAACCTGCTCGATGTCGAACTGGGCGCGAGCGGTCTTTCGGCGGCAGATCTTGCCATCTATCTGGACTCGTACAAGCGCCACCAGACGTTTGCGCGCCTCACGTCGGGCGACATCGTTCGCCTGGACGAGGGAGCCCGTGCCGCGTTTGGCCTTGCCGAGGACCTGGGCGTCGATGCCGTCGATCTGCTCGACGGCGTGTCGCTTCCCGCGTCGAGTACCCTGTTCGTCGACAGCATGCTTGCGCGCACGCCCGCGCTCGAGGCCGATCGCGACGCTGCATTCCGTCGCACCGTCGAGCGTCTGGACACGCTCGGCAAGATGGATTTTACGGTGCCAGTCTCGCTCAAGGCCACGCTACGTGACTACCAGGTCGACGGCTACCAGTGGCTCGGCTCGCTCGAGCATCTGGGCCTCGGCGGCATCTTGGCCGACGATATGGGCCTGGGCAAAACACTGCAGATGATCGCGCATATCTTGGCGCGCGTGGAAGCGGGGGACGCCAAGCCCACGCTTGTGGTGTGTCCTGCGTCGCTCGTGTATAACTGGACTGCCGAGCTGGAGCGCTTTGCGCCTTCGCTCGACGTGTGCGCCATCGTGGGTGCCAAGGCGCAGCGCCGCGTGCAGATAGCCGGCGCCGACGAGCATAACGTGGTCGTGACGTCGTATGACCTCATGCGCCGCGATATCGACGAGTATGCCGAGCAGGACTTTGCCCGCGTTGTGCTCGATGAGGCCCAGTACATTAAAAACCCGCTCACCCAGGTGGCCCGCGCTGCCAAGCGCCTGCCGGCCGGCGTGCGCTTTGCCCTGACGGGCACGCCCATCGAGAACCGCCTGTCCGAGCTCTGGAGCATCTTCGACTTTCTGATGCCGGGCCTTTTGGGGACGCGCGAGTCGTTTGCTAAGCGCTTTGAGAGCCCCGTAGAGCATGCCGAGGGCGATAGTGCCGCTCGCCTGCAGGCGCTCGTGTCGCCGTTTGTGCTGCGTCGCGTAAAGGAAGACGTGGTTGCCGACCTGCCCGAAAAGATCGAAGACACCGTCATGGCGCAGCTCACCGGCGAGCAGCGCAAGCTCTACCTGGCCAACCAGGACCGCATCGCCCAGCAGGTGCAGCACCGCGAGGCATCCGAGTTTAAGAAAGACAAGCTCAAGGTGCTCGCCGAGCTCACCAAGCTGCGCCAGATCTGCTGCGACCCGCGTCTACACTACGAGGATTACAAGGCGGGGAGCGCCAAGCTCGACGCTTGCATGGAGCTCGTGCACGGTGCGCTCGACGGCGGGCACCACATTCTGCTGTTCAGCCAGTTCACGGGCATGCTCGATATCATCGGCAAGCGCCTGGCCAAGGAGGACATCGGCTTTCTTAAGCTCACGGGCGCTTCGTCCAAGGAGAGCCGTGCCAAGATGGTTGCGCAGTTCCAAGCGGGCGAGGTGCCGGTGTTTCTGATCTCGCTCAAGGCGGGCGGCGTGGGCCTCAACCTGACGGCGTCCGACGTGGTCATCCACTACGATCCGTGGTGGAACGTTGCCGCGCAGGACCAGGCGACCGATCGCGCGCATCGTATTGGCCAGCAACATACCGTGACCGTGTACAAGCTCATCGCCAAGGACACGATCGAGGAACGCATTATGCAGATGCAGGAGTCCAAACGCGACCTGGTCAACAGCGTGCTCGGCGGCGACGGCATCTCCTCGGCGCTGTTTACCCGCGAGGATGTTCTGGCACTGCTCGGCGGTGACGGGCGTTAACCCGCTTGGGTGAGGCCGCCAGGGCGGATAGCCCGCGCTGTCCCATCGTCCCCGCTCGTTATGTGTTCATTTGCGATGCCGTGGATGGTTCGCTTGCCTTTGGGCATAAGAACCTCAAGAACATCGGCACATCAGCAAAGGAGAACATCATGGCGAAATTCTTTAAGGACCCCGATGGCAAGCTCATTGCCGCCCTTGGCAACGACGTTGCAACCCCTGCCGGCTGCACGGAGCTGACCGCGAACACCGAGGACGCGGCGCACGAGAAGCACGTGCCCGTCGTCGAGAGCGAGCGCGACGGTCACGTGATCCGTGCGCGCGTGGGCTCGGTCGAGCATCCTATGGTGCCCGAGCACTACATCGAGTGGATTGCCCTTGAGGCCGAGGGCCGTCTGGAGGTCCATTACCTCCAGCCCGGCATGAAGCCCGCGACGTTTTTTGCCGGCGGCTCCAAGACCGGTACCGTCTATGCCTATTGCAACCTGCACGGGCTGTGGTCCGCGACGTTCTAGGAGCGCGCCCCCGCTCGGGGTATCATAGCTAGCATATGCACATGCGAGCGCCGACTGCATCATGCGGCCGGCGCTTTTACTACGACAACGATGGTTTACGACGGAAAGGGCTGAGCCATGAAGCTCGCACTTGCACAGATCGATATGCGCCTGGGTGATATTGAGGGTATCTGCGGTCGCATCGAGGACCAGGCGCGCCTGGCCCATGAGCGCGGTGCGCGCGTGTTGTGCGTGCCGGCTCCGCTCTTTATGGGAGCCCTGCCCGGCGGCCTGGTGGGCGCTGCCGACTTTGAGCACGACATACTTGCCGGCTTGACCGGCGTCGCCGAGCGTATCCAAGAGCTCGATATGATCTGCATCGTGCCCGCGGCAGTTTCGTTTGAGGGCCAGCCCCTGCTCGACTACATGATGCTCAAGGACGGCCATGTGGTGCCGGCCCGTTCGAGCATTGCCCTGCAGCGCGGTGGGAACGGCGATGCCCGTTGGGCACCGCCGGTGTTTGACGTGGACGGCGTGCGTATCGCCGTGATCTTCGACTTGGACCGTGAGCTCGAGATGCTGCCGACCGGCGTCGACCTCATTGCCTATTTCCAGTTCAACGCATTCGATATGACCGACCGCGAGACCGCCGCGATCGCCGCCGTGCGCAGCGGATCCTACCGCAAGATCGCATCTAAGCGCAGCGTGTGGTTTGCCTGCATGGCGCCGGTCGGTGCGTACGATGAGTCGGTGTATACCGGCGGCTCGTTTGTGCTCGACGACTGCGGCCGCGTGGTGGCCCAAGCGCCGTGTTTTGAGGAGAGCCTACTGGTTCAGGAGATTCAGCGCGGTGTGATGCTCGATGCCTTGGAGGATCACGAGCTGCCCGAGTTTCGCTCCGAGGAGTGGTTGTGGCAGGCGCTGGTGCTCGCCGTTCGCGATAACGCCCGCGCCCGCGGTACGTCGCGCGCCGTGGTGGCGCTCGAGGGCGACTTGCCGTCGTCCCTGCTGGCGGCGCTTGCCGTCGACGCCCTGGGTTCGCGCAACGTGATCGGCCTGGTGCTGGGACGCAACCGCATCTTTACGCCGGCGCAGGAAGAGGCCGAGGCTGCTCGCTGCGCCGCCGTCCGCGCCATTGCCGAGCGTCTGCATATTCGCACGGTTGAGCGTGATGCGCCGGATGCCGCGCGTGTGCTCGACCGCGATGTGTCGGCGGGCGACGCCGAGCGCCTGCGCTCTCGCACGCTGGGCCTCATGCTGGAGGATACGGCGCTCGAGCTGGGTGCGATGGCGTTGAGCCCGCTGTCCAAAACTGAGTACGCGCTGGCGGCGCCCGCGCTTTGCGGTGGCTACCAGGGCGATTATGCGCCCTTTGGTGACGTATACCTGTCGACGCTCGAGTTTGTGGCGCGTGTGCGTAACCGTACGTCTGCCGTGGTGCCGCAGGAGCTCGTGACGCTCAACGCGGTGGAGGATTGCATGGAGCGCGTGCTGGCGCAAGCGCTCTCGACGCTTGACGGTCCGGTCGACATGCTCGACCGCGCGGCGCAGCTGCTCGGCGGGCTTGAGCCGGGCGAGGTTGATGGCGCGCTCGAGTCACACGTCGACCGCAACCGTCCCTTCGACGACATTCCAATGGCTGCCGGCAAGCCCGAGGCTTGTTCGCTGCTGCTGATGCTCGTGCGCCAGGGAGAGGCGGCTCGCCGCCAGCTGCCGACGGCGCCGATCGTCTCGGCCCGTTCTTTTGTAGAGCGCGCCTGGCCGTACATGCTCGCGTGGTCCGATCTTGGCCTGAGCGGTAAAGAGCGCATGACGGTCGATGCGCTGGCGCGCGCCGAGGTGAACCGTTTTGCCGACGAGGACACAAGCGAGCGCATGCGTGGCGAGATGATGGGCATATTGGGTGACCTGTTGGGTATTTCGCCCGAGCAGATGGAGGAGCTGCGCTCCGAGGATGGCCAGCGTCGCCTGCATGAGGGTATGAAGAAGTTTGAGGGCGAGGTCCAGGACGCCATCGATAAGATGATGGGCGGTCAGGGCGGCCCGCAGGGTGGACCCCAGGGCGGATCGATGCCGCAGCCGCCGGTGGATCCCCGACAGTTCCCATTCTTCTCGCAGAACTAAACTGGGGATGGGATTCGCTCCCAACCCCGATACTTCAACTAAGCTTCTTGGCCTCGTTGTGTTATTCTAGAACAGACGTTCGTGAATAGTGCGCGGGGCCTTGCCTTGCGCCGTGCTTGTGGCGAGGGGAGGTTGGCTTGGTCATTTTGGGTATCGACCCCGGTTTGGCCCATACGGGTTGGGGGATTATTGAGGAGCGGCGCGGAGAGGTTCGCTGTCGTGCCTACGGTTGTATCGAGACCAGCGCGGGCAGTCCGCTCGCGGTGCGCCTGTCGCATATCGCCCGCGACCTCAAGGGTGTCGTGGAGCGTTATCGACCCGATACTGCTGCTATCGAGAGCATTTACTTTGGCGCCAACGTTCGCTCGGCCATCCCAACGGCGCATGCCCGCGGTGCTGCACTCGTGGCGCTTTCGGAATGCGCGCTCGAGATTGGCGAATACACGCCCATGCAGATCAAACAGGCTGTGGTGGGCACCGGCGCCGCGGACAAGCGGCAGGTCGCCTACATGGTACGCACGCTCACACAGCTCGATCACGACCCGCATCCCGACCACGCCGCCGATGCCCTGGCTTGCGCCATCTGCCACGTAAACCTCAGCCGCACCCGAGCGCTTACCGGTGGCGAGTTCTATCAACAGAGAGGAACCGGATACTGATGATTTCCCAGCTCCATGGAACGCTTGTCGAGGCCACGATGAGCTCGGCCGTCGTCGATGTGTCGGGTGTGGGCTTTGAGCTCGGTATTTCGGGCAGCACTGCCGCCACGCTGCCTACACCCGGCGGCGAGGTTCGCCTCTACACGCGCATGCAGGTGCGTGAGGACGCCATGACGCTCTTTGGTTTTGCCTCCAAGGACGAGCGCACGATGTTCGATCGGCTCGTGTCCGTCTCAGGTGTCGGTCCGCGCCTGGCGCTCGCCGTGCTCTCCACCTATACCGTGGGTCAGCTGTATTCCCTGGTGATGGCCGAGGATGACAAGGGCATGGCCAAGGTTCCCGGTGTGGGCAAAAAGACCGCCCAGCGCCTCATCTTGGAGCTCAAGAGCACCTTTGCCAAGGACAAGGGCTTTGTGCCGGTCGACGTGATTCCCGGCCAGGTTGCGATGCCCGTGCCCGCTGCTGCCCCTTCGGCGATCGATGACGCTCGTGCGGCGCTCCTTTCCATGGGCTTTAGCCCGCAGGAGACCGATGTTGCCCTGAGCGGGTATGATGGGCAGAATATGCGTGTCGAGGATCTGCTCGGCGCGGCGCTTAAGCGACTCGGAATGGATGCGTGATGTGGGAAGCCGATGACTCTCAGGACCTGTGGGCGACGCCCGGCACCTCGCCGGCGGCATCCATGGCGCACGGCGAGCGCATGGTGGGCTCGGAGCTGACGGCCGAGGACCTCGATGTCGACCGCACTTTGCGCCCCCAGCGCTTGGACGATTACTGCGGCCAGGAGCACATCAAGCAGAGCCTTCGCGTGCTCATCGAAGCAGCGCAGAGCCGTGGCGAGACGCTCGACCACGTGATCTTCTCGGGCCCTCCGGGTTTGGGCAAGACCACGCTGGCTACGGTTATCGCCAACGAGCTGGGCGCTCAGATCAAGACGACGAGCGGTCCGGCCATCGCGCGCACCGGTGACCTGGCGGCCATCCTGACTAACCTGCAGCCGGGCGACGTGCTGTTTATCGACGAGATTCACCGTCTGAACCGTTCGGTCGAAGAAGTCCTGTATCCCGCCATGGAGGACTTTGCCCTCGATATCGTGATCGGCAAGGGCCCGGCGGCACGTTCGATTCGCCTGGATATCCCCAAGTTTACGCTGGTGGCGGCCACGACCCGTTCGGGCATGCTTACGGGCCCGCTGCGCGATCGCTTTGGCATCTCGTATCGCTTGGATTACTACACCGTCGAGGAACTCGCCCAGATCGTGACACGCTCGGCAACCATCCTGGGCGTGACGATCGACCATCCCAGCGCGCTCGAGATCGGCTCGCGTTCGCGCGGTACGCCGCGCCTCGCCAACCGTCTGCTCAAACGCGTGCGCGACTATGCGCAGGTGCGCGGCAACGGTCCTATTGAGCTTGATATTTGCCGTCAGGCGCTCGAGTTCTTCGAGATCGACGAGCTCGGCCTGGACTGGATGGACATTCGCATCTTGGAGACACTTGCCAAGACGTTCTCCGGCCGTGCCGTTGGCTTGACCACGCTTGCCAGTGCGGTGGGCGAGGACCCGGGAACGCTCGAGGATGTCTACGAGCCCTATCTGCTGCAGTGCGGATTGATGATTCGCACACCGCAGGGCCGCCAGGCAACGCTTCGCACATTCGAGCATTTGGGTATTGAACCGACCGTTTAGGAATGGGCTTGTTTTAGCGCATCTGTAGGCTATCGCTGGGTATCGGGTAAACATATCGCCGTTCGTCGGTTGCGGGCGTTTTACCATTGCGCGCGCGTGCTATGCTGGATTGGTCTTTTTCTCATCCGGTAACGAAAGGACCGCCCATGCCTACTGACATCGAAATCGCACGTTCTGTTACGCCGCTGCCTATTACCGAGGTGGCCAAGAACGCCGGCGTCGACGTTAAGCATCTGATTCCGTACGGCTTCGACAAGGCAAAGGTCGACTATTCCCTGCTCAACGAACCGACCGACCACCAGGCCAAGCTCGTCCTCGTGACCGCCATCAACCCCACGCCTGCGGGCGAGGGCAAGACCACGACGACCATCGGCCTGGCCGATGGCCTGCGCCGTCGCGGCGTCAAGAGCGCTGTGGCCCTGCGCGAGCCTTCGCTCGGCCCCGTCTTTGGCGTCAAGGGCGGCGCCGCCGGCGGCGGCTGGGCGCAGGTCATCCCCATGGAGGACATCAACCTGCACTTTACCGGTGACTTCCATGCTATTGGTGCCGCCAACAACCTGCTGGCTGCCATGCTCGACAACCATATTCAGCAGGGCAACCAGCTCGGTATCGATGTTAAGCGCATCACCTGGAAGCGCGTTGTCGATATGAACGACCGTCAGCTGCGCCATGTTATCGACGGCATTGGCGGCAAGGCCCAGGGAGTGCCGCGCGAGGATGGCTTTGACATCACTGTTGCCTCCGAGGTCATGGCAATCCTGTGCCTGTCTACGAGCATCAATGACCTCAAGGAGCGCCTGGGCGAGATTGTTGTTGGCTACAGCTTTGCCGGCGAGCCCGTCCGCGCCCGTGACCTTAAGGCCCAGGGTGCCATGGCGGCCCTGCTCAAGGACGCGCTTAAACCCAACCTGGTTCAGACACTCGAGGGCACGCCTGCGTTTGTCCACGGCGGTCCCTTCGCCAATATCGCTCACGGCTGTAACTCCATCATGGCCACGCGTATGGCCATGCGTTTTGGCGACGTCGCGATTACCGAGGCCGGTTTCGGCGCCGACCTGGGTGCCGAGAAGTTCCTCGACATCAAGTGCCGCATGACGGGCGTTCGCCCCAGCGCTGTCGTGGTCGTCGCCACTGCCCGCGCGCTTAAGTACAACGGCGGTGTTGCCAAGGCCGACCTCAACGAGGAGAACCTCGAGGCCCTCAAGGCCGGTATGCCCAACCTGCTGCGTCACGTCGACAACATCCAGAACGTCTACGGTCTGCCCTGCGTGGTCGCCATCAACCGCTTCCCGACGGATACCGAGGCCGAACTCGAGCTCATCGAGTCCGAGTGTCAGAAGTTCGGTGTCAACGTTAAGCTGTCCGAGGTTTGGGCTAAGGGCGGCGAGGGCGCGCTCGACCTGGCCGATGAGGTCATGCGCCTGATCGAGCAGCCGAGCGAGCTCAAGTTTGCCTACGAGGACGGTGCCGATGTGGCCGACGCCCTCGAGGCCGTTGCCACCAAGGTCTACCGCGCCGACGGCGTTGACTTTACGCCGGCTGCCAAGCGCCAGATCGCCGAGCTGCGTGAGAACGGCTTTGGCAACCTGCCGGTGTGCGTGGCCAAGACGCAGTACAGCTTTAGCGACAACGCCAAGGCGCTGGGCGCTCCCGAGGGCTTCCGCATCACCGTGCGCGAGCTCAAGGTTTCCGCCGGTGCTCACTTTGTGGTTGCGCTGACCGGCAGCGTTCTGACCATGCCTGGCCTGCCCAAGGTTCCCGCGGCCGAGAACATCGACGTCGACAACGACGGCAACATCACCGGCCTGTTCTAAGCCTGCTGCTCATAGTCGCTTGCCCGCCCCGCCGCGCCCCATGGCTCGGCGGGGCTTTTTCCTCCGTCCCCAAGGGATCATTTTTTGCGGCGGCAATGTTGCGCAACAAGAATCACGATTTTTCCCGTACGGTGTAGTTGGAAGAACTGCGCGGGCGCATTGCGGCTGCGGCGAGAGACGGGAGATGTGATGTATTGCACCAAGTGTGGAGCTCAAATACCCGACGGCTCCACGTTTTGCACGAGCTGCGGGGCTCGCGTGGGTGGCGCCGAGGATCAAGCGGAGCCCGTGGCGTTTCCAGTGGGGGACGCGCCGGCGTCCGCTCCTGTGGGACAGCAAACTCCTCAGGGCACCCCGGTTCATATGGCGGCACAGCCTCGTTATGAGGAGCCTGTGGCCGAGCCTGCCGAGGCCGCTCAACCGTTCGTTCCGACGCCGCAGCCCAAGAAACCCAAGCACAAGGGCCGTATCGTCGCTGCCGTTATCGGCGGTGTTGCCGTTGTCGCCATTGTGGCGGCAATTGTCGTCGTACCGCGTATCGGGGCATCGTCCGAGGTGACTTCGGGCGGCAAGGGCTATGTTGTCTGCGCGTGCGAGACTAAAGTGCTGCCCAAGAACAGCAAGGGTAAAAAGCTCAAGAGCTATACCGTCGAGCTGGCGCCCGCGAATGGCAAGGGCAAGAGCTACACCATCAAGGTTGATGGCGAGGACGGCTTTGCCATGGAGGACTTTGGCGAGCTGCCCGACCAGAAGTACCAGATGACCATCACCTCGGGCAAGGGCAAAAAGAAGAGCACGACCACCATGAAGGTCGACTATACCAAGGAAGGTTCGGACGCCCCCAAGAACGTCGAGCTCACGCAGTCCAAGAAGGAGGCCAAGGCGTCTGCCAAGGCAGCGGTCAAGACGGCAAATGAACTGTTCACCGACAAGATCCTCGAGTACCAGAAGAAGTACGGCGAGGGCGAAGCTGTCGAATTCGATGAATATACGTATGGAGCCCAGGGTGTTGCTTACGCAAAACTTGTTGACTTTGATGGCGACGGCCAAGATGAGCTACTGATTGAGTATTCCGATGAACCGGTGGACCGTGTGGATAACGCGGCCGCTGCGCATCTTGAAGTCTGGGCGTATAAGAATGGCAAGATTGAGAAGGTCTACACGCCAGAGGCGATCGTGGGCACTCAGGAAGCGTGCGTGACTTTGGGTGCTACTGAATATGCGGGTAATATTGGATTTACGCAGTGGTTTGACCATGGGAAGGAAATTAAACAAAGCGACGTCTCTGGCGAAAGTGGCCCTTCTGCCCATGAATACCAAGTTAAATTCATCGGGTATGATGGTCAATCATTCAAGGCAATGACAGACCTTATTCCTCTGAGGGAATTCAACTCTGGCTTTTCTGGCGTTTATGGCGTGTTATTTTCCGATAAGGACTCGATAAACGAAACTATCGCAACGGTGGCCACGACGCTGGAGCAGCTGAAGTCGAAGGACGATGGCAGTGCGCAGGTGGGCTACGAGGCCGTTTCTGCCACGCAGGATGTTGACTTTACGGCTGCAGTTGGCGAGGGCCCGCTGAATCCGTCCCCCGATGACACGTGCCAGATCACGGCAACGTGGACCTATCCCCAGGTGAAGGGCCAGGGCGTTGGTGTCGCCAAGTTTAACAAGGATATGGTCCAGCTCGTTGCGGATACGCTCGATGCGAGCAAGCAGGCCTCGATGGATGACGAGGACAGCCGCGTGACCATGATGTATACCGCCGAGATCGTCTCGATTGATGGCGATATTGCCTGTGTGCGCACGTTTACCGACAGCTATCAACCTCCGTATCGATCGGAACGGATGACGAGGTCGGCGTACTACAACCTCAAGACGGGTGAGCAGGTTTCGCTCGAGGACTCGCTTGCGCAGCACGGGCTTTCGTTTGATACCCTCAAGAGTGAGGCCAAGCAGGCAATTAAGACGGCAAAGCCGGATATGGACTCTGTGTCCGAAGACAACATCGACGATGACGATAACTACACCGAGGACCATTTCTACTACGACGGCAAGGGCTACATCATCGTCCTCGATACCGGCGAGTTTGACTGCATGGCATGGGATACGCACGACTTGGTTGCGCACGCCTTCGACTCGAGCTATTCCTGCGGCCAGGATGTAACGCCCGAGCGAGCCAAGGCCACGTACGTGCCCAACGAGTAGAGCAAAGCGGCAGGGAGTAATCTGAACAGTTCCCGGTGACGCAAAACGCAGTGTCGCCGGGGACTTTTTCCTCCGTCCCCAAGGGATCGTTAGCCGCGCTGGAGGCCGAAGAGTTTGGCGTTGCGCTCGGCGACCATCATGTTGATATCGGCGATTTCCATCTCGCCGTCAATGTAGGGTTGGTAGGTGCCATATGGATCGCCGGCTCCCAAGCTGCAGCTTCCGCAGTTGTCGCAACTGCCGTTGCCGCAGCCAGCGAGCGCTAGCTTAATGATCTCCTCACGCTCGGCGCGCGTCGTGTCTTTGATGAGCTTGCTTTTTGTCATGAAGTTCCTCGATTCGATTGTGGCCGTCGGCCGCGCATGTCTTGTAGATACCGACGGGCTTTGCCCATCATAGACTTTTGCGCGGGTAGAATGCATGGATAACTTGATGCTTACAGGCGACGGAAAGGAATCGTTGCATGGACCAGGATAAGACGACCGTAATGGGTGGCTACGGCTCCCCGCGGACGGGCAATGGCGCCGATGAGACCCGCGTCGTGCCGAATCCCGGCTACGCTGCCCCCGATACGACGCAGGCGTCGGCCGATCCCACGCGCGTTGTGAATTACGGAAACGCAGCGCAGGACCCGTATGGCGCCTCGTCGCAGAGCCCCTACGGCAACGCGGCGGCAGACCCTTATGATGACCTGCTGCAGAATCCCATTCCGCAACCTCAGCAGACGACATATATGCCGCGCACGGCACAGCCGCGCTACGAGTCGCGCGACCGATATGCGCGCGAGCCGTATCGTGAGTATCCCAAGTCCATCCCCCAGTATGGCGAGGACGAGGAGAAGAAGCCTTCGCGTTCGTCGGGCGTAATCAAGAAGATCCTCATCGTGCTGGCGGTCTTCTTTGCCCTGTCGGTTGTGTTCGCCATCGTGTCTGGCATGCTCAACAAGCGGGGCGCCACGACTGATACCACAGCCGAGCAGACCGAGACTACCCAGTCCGGCACTGTCGACCTGAGCGATATCCCGGGTCAGTACTGGTCCAACGCCAAGAAGCTCCTCAAGTCGCGCGGGGCCGATCTTTCGAATGCCGTGATTCTGACCGACGACGGCTCGACGCCCGTTGTCGATGCCAATTGGGTCGTGACGTCTGCCTACTATAACGACAACGGTAACCTCGAGATTCAGCTCACGCGCAAGGGCAGCTCGTCGGGTAATGCGTCCGGCGACCAGGGCGGCGCGGACAGCTCGAGCTCCAACACGCTGGAGGACCTGAGCAACAAGGCGCAGGAGCTGGGGGATAAGGTCCAAGAGCTGGGCGGCACGGCTCAGAACCTCGGCGATACCGCACAGAACCTGGGCGATATGGCAACGAACGCCTGGGATGCCCTGCAAAACGGCATTTCGGGCGCGCAGGGGAACTAGCGGCCGAGCGGCCAGAGCCTTAGCAGCTCAAACAAAAACGGGGCGCAGGATCGCGTGACCGGGCGCGTAGGCGCGTTGGTCGGCGGTCCTGCGTCCCGTTTTACTGTCGATCACAGCTGCTCGGCCGGCCGGTCGGGCGAGCTAAAGCCGGAGTCAAATGTGACGACGCACGAGACATCGGGCCGGCGCTCGTGCACGATGCGCGTGACGAGCTCCAGCAGCTCCTCGTCGGATATGTCAAAGCCGTCGGGACGCACCAGGTCAAACGAAACGAACCCGTCGTGCTCGTGCAGGTCGTGGATGGAGAGCGTGGGGTCGATTTGCGCTATGCCGCGCTTGACCCAGCCACGCAGGTCGTCGCCGGTGGTGGCGATGGGGTCGCAGTGTAGCGTGATGTCGATGCCCATCTGATGCTTGATGTCGTGTTCGATGGTGTCCAGGATCTCGTGATGTTCAAACGCATCGCCCTCGCCGGGCATTTCCACGTGTGCGCTGGCAAATTGCCGACCGGGGCCGTAGTCGTGCACCATCAGGTCGTGCGTGCCTAGGACCTGCGGATACGACATGATCTTGTCGCGGATTGCCTGGACGAGCTTGGGGTCGGGCGCTTGCCCCAACAGCGGGCTGATGGCGTCGCGCACCAGGCCCATGCCGCTGATGCAGATGAAGATGCCCACGCCCAGGCCCGCCCAGCCATCGAGGTCAAAGCCGGTCGTTTGCGAAATAAGCGCTGCGGCCAGGACCGAGGCCGAGGTAATGACGTCGTTTTTGGAATCCTGCGCCGTGGCGATAAGCGTCTCGGAATCGATGCGGTTGCCCAGCGTGCGGTTGAACGCCGCCATCCAAAACTTGACGAGCATGGACAGGACAAGGGCTGCCATGGAGAGCGCCGAATACGCGGTGGGGGAGGGCTTGATGATCTTGGTGACCGACTCCAGGATCAGGTTGATGCCGACGGCGCAAACGAGAACGGCGACAAACAAGCCGGCGAGGTACTCGTAGCGGCCGTGACCATAAGGGTGCCCCTCGTCGGCCGGGCGGCTGGCAAGGCGGAATCCGAGCAGGCTCACGATGTTGCTCGAGGCGTCGGAAAGGTTGTTGAAGGCATCGGCGATAAGCGAGACGGAGCCTGCGAGCAGACCGGCTATTCCCTTGGCCAGGCACAGTGTGATGTTGAGGCCGATGCAGATGAGGCTTGCGGCAAAACCCGCGTTGGTGCGGCAGGAGGCATCGACCGGCTCGCTTTCGCTGCCGGGAACAAGCGTATGTACCAGTCGATTTACAAATAGCATAACGATCGTCCTTACAATCATGTTTAAGGGGATAGTGTAGCTCGCGCAGACGCAACGTGTACCGATGCTCAGAAAATGCAGCAATGGTCTGCCGGCGCTAACGGGCGCGAGGCGGAGGGGGACGACTGCCCGCGCCTTCGAGTTCACTGCGCCTTCCCGTCCGACCGAGTGCTCCATTTTGGGCCACATGGGTATGGGCACGCGTCGATTTGCTCGACATACTTAATGTCGACAGCCCTGTGCAAAGGAGGACGTTTCCATGGACGAGATGTTTGCCATTAAATGCCAAAACTGCGGCGGCCCCATGTATTCGCACCAGGCAAAGCGCAGCTTTGAGTGCGCCTATTGCGAAACGGTTATTCCGTGGCAAGCGGACGCCGGGGAGCCCAAGAGCGCCCTGGGTATCCGTCATACGCCGCTGACGGTGGTTGACGGGCTGCTCAAGCTCACGCACGTCTCGCAGCTCGAGCGCCCAGAGGACCCGGACTGGTATTTCTTCAATGCGCACTGGCGCAATCAGTCGGTTCTGGAGCATCTGCTGTGGGAGGACCGCGGCACGGCGCAGGAGTTCCAAGAGGCGACGCACGTGAGCATTCCCTGCCCCTTCTGCGGCGCGTCCTTTGAGGGGTCATCGACCCAGCGCGTGTTTGAGTGCCCGTCGTGCGGCAACAAGATCGGCGTTGCCGACCTGCTCAAGCCCGGCGCGTTTAGCAAGCGCCTGACTATGGGCGTGGGTGCCGAATACGTTCCCGAACAGGGCGTCCCCTGTGAGATATCGCCGCAGCAGGCACGTGCCAACGCGCTGCAGCTGGTGCGTCAGTATCCCGATGCCTTTGCCGGGCACGATGTAGAAGACGCGATCCAAAACGACATGATGCTCTTCTATTTCCCCATGGCGTTGGCGGACCTGCGCATGATGGCGTCCTTCCCGGGCAAAGGGCTGAGCAAGGAGACCCTGGTGTACTACGAGGTGCTCGACTGGGCATATCCCAGGGCCAACTACCTGGACGTTCGTCTTATGGGCATTTTGGAGCCGTGGGACTTTGGCAAGGTGGGACCGTTCGATCCCGCTATGCAGGAAGGCGACTTCCGCGTCGTTTCCGTCGATGCATCTACCAAGGACCAGGTGGTCATTGATAAGCTGGCGCTCGACGTTGCGGGCAACGATGCCGAGGCGGTGCTGGGGCTCAATAAAAAGAGCATCCGAACCTGGGCGCGCAAGGTTCGCAAGCATAAAGACGGCCTGGTGATGGTGCCGGTCTACTTTGTCGATCGTCCGGCGACGGACAGCCGCGATGGCGAGCAGGTGCGCATTGCCGTAAACGGCCAGACGGGTCGCGCGGCCGCGGTGGTGTTTAGCGACGAGCGCGAGACACATGTGGTGGCACCGCTCAATCCCAACGTGATGCTGTCGAGCGAAAGCACCGTGCACGCCACGCCCATCGAGGTCAAATACGTTAAATCGCCCTTCCTATACCAGATCGTACGCCGCGGAGGCGGCGAGCAACCGCGGCAGGTGGCAGCGGCGGCGGAGGGTTCCTACCGAGAGGAGAAGCCCAAACGCAAGGGTTTGTTTGGCGCGATATTTGGTAAGTAGGGGGTGTTCCTATAGTTTTGTCAACTGGGAAATGCTCTCCGTGCGACCGAATCGCGGCATGCTGACGCCAAGCCATTAGGCCGGTGGGCTTCAGTCTGCTCGGTGCGTTTCGGCTAGGCTGCGTAAGGCACCCTGTCTCGCATGACCGCGTAGATGACCTTCAGTCTCTTTCGCGCCAGCGCCTTGAGCGCCTTGCCGTGCGACATGCCCCGCTCCAGGCACCTGGTGTAGTAGTCGCCCCATCTCCCCTCTGTCCGGGTAAGGCAGTTACATGAGAATATGAGCAGGTTCTTCAGCCTCTTGTTGCCTTGGCGCGATGCCGTCACCGAGGAGATCGAGGTTCCCGACTGGCGGTTGCGCGGCGCCAGGCCGCAGTACGACGCGAGCCTGTCGTGACTGGGGAAGTCTTCGATGTCGATGGAGATCGCAAGCTCGGAAGCGGTTTTGGGCCCGATGCCCGGCACCGTCAGGAGGCATCGGTAGGTATCGTCGCCCTCGAGCAGGGCGGAGATCTCCGCCGTGATCGCCTCGATCTCCGCCGAGTTCTCGGATATCCTGCGCGCGAGCAGTTTCACCGCCCGGTCCTCGGCGGCGACGACCGACGCATCCGGCCTTGTCGAGGAGGTTGTCGAGCGGACGAGGGCCTCGATCTTACCGCGCGCCGCCCCACGCGTGAGCGCCGCCGCCCTGCGGGGCCCGGCGTCGGCTACCGACCAGGCCCCGCCGAGGGATGCCATGAGCCTCAGCTGGGGCCCGTCGGACAGGTCGACCAGCGCCTCGAAGGCGGGGCACGATTCCAGCAGGATGCTGCGCAGCCGGTTCTTATTCCTAGTGTTCTCGCAGGTCAGGAAGTTCCTCTGGGCGGCCAGCGCCCTCGCCGCCGCAATCGTCGGACCTGGGTCTCCGACCGGCAGGAGCGCGTCGGGGATGCCAAGCGCCGTCTTCGCGATGACCATCGCGTCTCGCTCGTCGGTCTTGGCGTCGCCGGCGAAGAGCCTGGCGGCCCCGTGCGCCGCGAGTCCCGGCAGGTACGCCGCCGACATCCCGGCCGCCCTGGCGCGGGCGAGCGCGAGGGCGCCTATGTTGCGCGACTGGTCGACGACCACGAGCGCATCGGGGAAGCGGCCGAACAGCGAGTCCAGGTCGTCCTCCCTGTTCGCGACGGGGGCGCTCAACAGCACCTCGCCATCTCGAGTCGCGACGCATGCCCAGTGGGACGATTTCCCGACATCGAGCCCGATGACGGCTTCCGGCATTCTAATTGGTGCCACGGTGGTATCTTCCAATCGGTAGGCCGATCGGAACCCCTCCCCGCGACACCCACATTACCTGGCCGTGGCGCTTGCGCCCGGCAGTTTCCTATCAGTCGTCCGGAGCGGCGAGCGCCCCCGGTGGCAACACCCCCCGGGCCCTCTACGGGGCAGGGGCAGACGGCCATCCGGAGGCGCCCGATCGGCGGTCCCTCGGGGCTTGCCCGTATCGTAGGCAATGCGCCGAATGCTCGCCATCGAAATTTATCGATGGCCTATTTCAGACTGTAATGGGCGGTACGGGACTGTGCGCAATAGTGCGAGCTGTCCGTCGTAGTAGATCTAAATAAACGGTGGGACGGCTGCAAAAGAGCCGCCCCACCGGGTAAAATCAAGGTGTGCCGCGGAACCCGCTCCTCAGCTAGTCACACTTCGGAAGCGCGGGCAACGCAGGTATTATCGTCTAAAGGGCCGGCTGCAACCGGCCCTTTTCTGCGGCAGCGGGGATGCGAATACCAACACGGTGTACGGCCCCACGGTACTTTGCTCTGTGACGAACGGACCCATGACGGCGCACTCTGTAATCATCGTTTACGCGGTCCCTTAATCATTTGCGCTGACTGACACTGTCTTCGTTGAAGGCGTGTCCTAAAACAAACACTGCTCTATCAGCTCTTTACCGCGCAGGGTGTCGATCCATCCCCGTGGGATGGCGTCCATGCCGTATGCCGTGCCGGCGAGGGCGCCGGCGACGGCTGCGGTGGTGTCGGTGTCGTCGCCCAGGTTGACGGCGGCAAGCACACAATCTTCGTAGCTGTTAGTGTTGACGAAGCACCAGGTGGCTGCCTTAAGCGTGTCGCGCACGAAGCCGCCAGACCTGATTTCGTGCTCGGGTGCGTCTTTCAGGTGGAGCGCCCACGAGGGGAGCGCGTTGTTCATCACATCCCTCATTAGCTCGACAAATATGATGCACGCGTCGGTCGACGTTCTGTGGGCGTGCGTAATCGCGGAGACCTTGCTGACCTCTTCGTCTGTCGCATCGGTGAACGCCAGGGGCGCGATACGCATGAGCGAGCCGTTGCCGTTGTCGCGCTCGCCGGAGCCTCCTTTGCCGGTGTGCAGGGCGCGGGCGGTCGTGCCGCCGTAATCGAAAACGCCGTCAATCGTATACTCGCCACGGGCAATCCAGCTTACGAACTTGTCGCGCATGTCTGCGGTGTCGATATGCCCGAGCTCCCTAATCGAGTCGCAGGTAGCAAGCGTCATGGACGTGTCATCGCTCCAGGTGCCGGCGGGCTGCCCATGCGTGCCGTAGCCGATCATGTTGGTGCATTCGAACGCGCCACGAGGTCTGAACTCGTAGGGAACGCCCAGCGCGTCGCCGACGGCGAGCCCATAGATGCAGTCGCGCAGTGTTGTTTTCGGTCTTTCTGTCATGGAAAGCTCCTTTTATGCTCTGTCGGGAATTCGTGATAACCTGCGGCAGCGTGTCAGGTTCAATTCGGAACGCAGTGCGATCCGAATTGGGGGAGCCCGACGGCAAACATGCTTTGCTTGTTCATTGCGCAAGCGTGTGCGGACCTAACCGAATCATTGGGGTTGAGACGGTTTCTCTCGATTCGCGACGCAGTGCGTCGCGAATCGAGAGAACTCAATGGCCGATATGTCAAAACGATATGCCCTGGCGTTCCTTTACACGGCAATAGGGACCTCTTTTGGGCGCCCTGCCTTTGGAGCGTCGGCGAGTCGTGCCTCGATGGAAGCTTTGGACACCATGCGCTTGGTGCCGTCCTTCCATGAATCCAACAGCCCAGCATTTATCAGCTGCGATACCCGTGCTGAGCTAACACCGAGCATACGCGCGGCATCCGCTGCGGTGACGGCGGGGATGTCGCCGAGTTCGCGACTGACGGCCACGGCGATAATCTTGCCACCGTGCTGCGGCTCGTGGCCAAAGTCCGGCGCAGGCAGGTCGACGCCGCCCATTAGGTGGTCATCGACCATGCATGCGAGAAAATCAGCGGCGCTTTCGACAGCGTCGTTTAGGTCGGATCCGAACGTTCCACCTCCGCCCAGCGAGCCACATGGCACAGCGTCGACAACGCCGTCCGAATCAAAGAACTCGAATTCCCATACGTAAACCATGTAAGACCTCCTTTAAAAAGCGATGCGAAATGTGATGAGGATGAGCTACCGAAGCCCTGCCTGCCTTAGGATTCTTTTGGCAATTTGCTCCTCGATCTCTCGGTGGCGTTTTACGAGCACGAGCTTGTCGCCTTTGACGAACTTCTCGTGATTGGTGCCTCCTTTCGAGATGAAGCCGGCTTCTTCGAGGATACGGATCAATTCGCGTCTCTGCATCTCAGCCTCTTTCAATGACTATATATTAGCACTTCCTAAGGGTTTTTTAGACTTAAATCTTAGCTATTGCTAATCCTTTGTTTTGCGACGCCATCCTTGGATAACGGCTTATATTCCTTGTTGTATTAGTCTATTTGCTCGTGCGGACACGATTTTGGTGCTCTGCGCACGACCGCGAAAAGGGTTTGCGGTGGCTAAAATGTGGTCATAGAGATGGTTTTATCGAACTCCATGGGGGTGGCGCGCGTGGATAACAACACGTTGCTGTTTCACGATAAGGGTGCCGGCGTTTTCAAGGGAATAAGCATCTATCCCAATCGTATCGAGGCGGTCGTGAAGAACAACTTCTTCGGTACCCATACCAAGATCGTCTGCCTCAAGGACATTGCGGGTGTCAACAGGATCAAGGGTAAGCGCGTGCTCCTCCGTAATAGGTTGCTGACCGCCTGTTCCTACAGGCTGAGCAGTCACTCCTAGGCTCGGGAATTCGTGAACGTGCTGAACTCGGTGACGTAGTCGGCAACGACGTTCGGGCTAAGATTGCGACTGCGCACTGGGCGACGCGCTGGCTAGTTGCTCGACCTGCGAGCGTGCTGGACACGCTGCTCACTCATCTGCAAAAGCTAGGGGCGCAGAACGGTATTCTGCGCCCCTCATCAAATCGATGCGTCAAATAGTCGGCTGGCCTATTCGCTAACGTCCTCGGCGTTTTCGCGGTCGTTAACAAGCATTGCTGCGCCGGCGACCGTCGTCGCCACGGCGGCAGCGGCGAGCCCGGCGGCGATGCCAGAGCCGTCGCCTGTGTCGGCGAGTTTTCCGCCCGAGCCCTTGCCCTTGTTGCCCTTGCCGTTCTTGTCGGCGCTGCCCGCGTTGGCGCCAGTGCCGGCGCCGGCGGCGCCTGCACTGCTCGAGGCCGCTACGGTAAAGCTTGCGGCTCCGTCGCTGGCGAGCGTGTAGTTCTGCGCCGCGTCGCCCAAGAGACCGTTCACGCGCACCCAGTACGTTCCTGCGGCAAATGTTTCGCCCTCGGCCATTGCCGCGCCCGGAGCGCCGTTCGCGTCGTGCACAAATTCGAGCTGGGCCGTACAGGCATCGGTTTCGAGCTTGCCGTCGAGCGGCGCCGTGACCTTGGCGCGCACATCCTCGCCGGCCTTAAGGCCTTCAAGTCCCTCAAAATGGGGCGTCAGCACGCGCGGATCGATATCGATGGGCACGGATCCCCGCAACTCCGTAGCGGTCTCGTTGCCCAGGGCATCGACATCCACATATTCGATGGCAAACGCATGGCCCGAAGCCGCCACGTTGAGTACGTTGCTGCTGTCGACAAGGCGGAAATGGCCCTCGCCAACGGTCTTGCCATCTTGGAGCGAGGCATCGCTCAGCGAGTCTCCATACGTCATGTGCATGCGGTCCGGGAGGCAGCATGAAACTGTTGGCTTGTGCTTCGCGTCGTAATTGCGTTGGTAGATGCTCCGGGCCAGTGCCGAATCGACAAAGTCGGACGCGATAATGCCAACGTGCTTGAGGCAATCTGACTTTGTTTTATCGCTGCCGCTGGGATTGATGTACTGGCTCTTGTACAGATGCTCGTTGACCACTCGCGACGCGGTAAAAGGATTGCTTCCTTGTTTGTAATTCGTGCAACTGGTGTAGTTGATAGACCAGCAGCGTTCCAGGACTTGCACCTTGGCGCCATCATTGTCCTCGACGTCCACCTTGTTGCGCGTGAGATTGGTCGTCTCTCGCAGCGCCATATCGACCCAGCTAGTCTTGTCGGTTCCGGTGCATTCAAAATGGTCCTGGGCGTATACCTTGGTGCAATAGGGCTCTTTGTCGCCCTCATTGCCCGTAGTCTCAAAGCCTCGCGCGTCTTGGACGAGGCACATCGACTGCCCGGAATGCGCCTTGATTTTGTCGTCCCATTGGGTGAGATCGAGGCCCCACGTGTGGCTGCTTACGCTGTTGCCGGCGAGTACAAATCGACGCAGCAGGACGATCTTTCCGCGCACCTCGTTCAGTGTGGGGATTCGGCTCGACGTGTAGAACAGATCGGGATTATCGTGCATAACCTTGGCGAAAGCCGTCGTAACGCTTTCGTCGGTAGCCTCGTCGTTGCCTCGTGACGCAAGCATGATGAGCGCTTCTGATGGGTTTTCGTTCAAAAATGTTTTGAAGTAGTCGATGACATTGGAGAGATGCATAAAGCCCCCGTCTTTTTTGAGCAGGTAGCATCTTCCATGGTCGATACCGGGGTCGCCGTTCTCGTCGTTCCTTCCGAGTCGGATATCAAAATAGCGAATGCCTTCGAGCAACTGCGTGGGGATGTAATCCTGCTGGCACTTTGCTTGTGAGGATTGGGGCTCGGTGTCGTTGTCCACGCTGCAGGTGCCCGAATCATGCGTGCCCGGGATACTCAGCTCGTCGAGGTACTTGTTGTCGTCGACGTATTTCATCCAGCATGGTCCGTCGACGTAGCTGCTATACGTGGTCCAGTCGATACTTCTAACTGTGGTATTGATCTTGCCCATGTCGTAACCGACAAGTTCTAGCTCCCACGGAATGCTCTTACTCTTATGGCAGATCTTATTGTTGTCCTGGTCTTTGCCGTTCGATTCTATTGCCAGGTACTTAATGTCTTTTTTCTCGGTTTCTTTCTCGACCGTGCGGTCTCGGATGATATAGGTTCCGTTTGATTGACGCTCGAACGCAAAAGCGCGGCTGGGCTTGTTGTCATACTCGCCGCCCCATACGTGGATGACCTTTCCATCTTTGTCCGAGTCGTCGTCGACCGACCAAATGCTGTAGCCCGTCTTTTTATGCTCTTCGAAATTGAGCAAGGTGCGGATAGCATACCAGTTTGTATCGTCATTCTTGGTCGTTACGTTCTCAAGGATGAGCTTGCTGGACGTGCCGTCGTTAAACAGGTGGCAGACGTTGCCGCGAACGTTGCCGTCTTGGTTGACGCTCGCGGTGCGAAAATAGCCCGCGGGGCGAAGGCGAATGACGAAATTGTCGAGGCTGTCCGACGGTGCGGGTGTGTTGTCTGCAAATGCCGCTCGCAGGGGAAGGCCCAATCCCGCGGTTTCGGGCAGGCTTGCAAATGGCGACAATGCCGCAAGTCCTAGGCCCAGCGTAAACGCTCGGCGACTGATGGCATGATGTTCGGCCATAACTCCTCCATTCGCAGGGTGCGGCTGCGCGCTCGTTTTGGTCACTATACTGCCCAGACGTTTATAGACGCCGGTTTAATTGTCTGCGCGGCGCAATAAATCGGCGGGCGGATGTGTTGGGTTGCTTGCCGTTTTCGTACTGTTGCCACATTTGGGGTGGTTCCGGAGCCCGGTATCCTCTCGTTCGTCAGCTGCCGGCATAAGAAAGGGAGGGTCGGTTTACCGGCCCTCCCTGGATACGAAGCGCTGGGGCCCGCCGCTTGTTAGCACTGCGCTCGTGTTTCCCGTTGCGCTCGCCAGTCGCTTAGCGTTTGATCTCGATATCCTCGAGCTTAACATCCATGGCCTCGGTCTTTGCCTCGGCGATATCATCGACAAACTCCAGGGACTTCATCATGGTCTCGACGGCGTCCTTGTGTTCCTCGACGTTGTCGATACGCACGTACACACTGCCGCCGTCAACGTCGGTGAAGTACTCGGTCGTTACGCCGCCCGAGTGCGTGAAGTAGGCACTGCGCCAGGTCTTGCCGCTGTACTTAACGGGATCGCTCTCGGTCCATCCAGAGTTGGCCTTCCATTTGGCCTCGTAGTCGAACAGTTCATCGGCGTTCTTGTCAGGATCGAAGACGGGGATGAAGCGGTCGCTGGCGTGCTCGCTCTCGGTGAACTTAAACTGGGCCCTATCGGCCGTGTCGCCGGCAACGTCGGTGATCTCGACGCCCTCGGGGACCTCGACCTTAAACCAAATGAAGTCGGTCCTCATATCCACGGCTGGCTTTTCTGCTCCGCCGCCACCGCCACTGCCGGTAGCGCCGCCGCTTCCGCCACAGCCCACCAGGGCAACCGCGGCAAAGAGACTGATGCAGAGGGTGAGAATCGCAAAGGCCTTCTTTTTCATGGTCGTGTCCTCCTCGATCTGTAACCGCCCATGGATTACCTGCCTTTACTGTACGCGCGAGCGGCTCGTTCAGGTGGGCCATGTGTCCCATTCTGGGGGCCGGATTTGCGCCGACAAGTGGCAATATGTTCGGGCGCAAAAGAGGGGAGGGTCGATCCGATCCTCCCCTGGCTGGGCGTCCGATCATTTAATGACTGCGCATGCGATGCTGCGTGCGAGCCCCTAATGCTTGATCTCGATGCTCGAAATCTCGACTTCGCGTGCCTCGGCAACTGCCTTCGCCATGTCATCGGGAAACTCGATGGAGTTGAGGAGCGCCTCGGCTTCTTTCTTATGCAGATCGAAGTTCGAGATGAGGACGTAGACGCTTCCCGGCTCAACGTCGGTAAAGAGGAGGGTTGAGACGCCGCTGTTGTCCTCGTACGTTCCGACGAGCCACGTCCTGCCGTTATACTCGACGGACCCGCCATCCTTCCACTGGAACGTATCACCTTTCTTTTCTGCCTGGTCGGCGTGGGATTCCTCTGCCGTCAGCGCTTTTTTCCAAACGGGGATAAAGCGATCGGCCGAACCGTTCTCGTCTTCGGGGAAGGTGAGCTGGACCCTGTCGGCATTCTTGCCGGCGGAGTCGCTTACGCCAACGCTCTCGGGCATCTCGACCTTAAACCAGATAAAGTCGGTCTTCTTGGCGACGGGAGCTTTTTCCTTGCCCTCGCTCTTGGATGCGCTGCTGCCCCCGCCCGATCCGCTCCCGCCGCAGCCGACAAGGGCGAGTGCGGCAAAGAGGGCGATGCACAGGGAAAGGATCGATAGGGTCTTTTTCTTCATGGTGGCGTCCTCCTTGTCTGCCGGTGACATCACGGCGCCGCGGGTTGTTGGAGCCGTTGGTGTATGTTGCTATTCGCAAGCGTGACGGATGTCGTTGTGTGTGGTGCGGCGATACCTCCGTTCTTAGTTTTCGGCCGTTGAGTGGCCGTGCCCCAACGGGTTCCTTACTTATAGATATGCCCCAGCTTGTGCTGCCCGGGAGTCTCGAAAGGTGGGCCATGTGTCCCATGTTTGGGGCAGGCGCATGGGACGGCACGGCTCGGCATCGGCTTTTTCATGTTGCGCAACAGCGCCCTGGGTGGGGGCGTATAGACTTGGCTGTGACAAAAGCTAAACCACGAAAGGTCGAACGATGTTCTGTCAAAAATGCGGACAGCAAGTGCCTGATGGATCGACGTTTTGTACGCACTGTGGGGCCTCGCTGGCGGGTGGCTCCGCGCCGACGCCTACGGGCGCTGGTCCTTCCTCTGCCCCGGGCCTGACCCAGTCGATGCCGCCGGTTGCGCCCGCGCCTCAAAAGCCTAAGAGCAAGGCGCCGATCATTATCGCTGTGGCATGTGCTGTTGTGGTCCTCATCGGTGGCGGCACGGTGTTTGTGCTCACGATGCTTAACGGGTCCAAGAGTTCCGACACGCAAATCTCGGTAATCGATACCGGGTCTTCGGACGAGAAAGATTCTTCTGCCAAGAAAAAGGATGACAAGTCCAAGGCCAAGGAGTCTTCGTCGTCGGATGGCGAGGCCGTTCCCGAGGACGAATCGGCATACTACGGCTCGGGCGATTCGGACGATTACCTGACCGACGTGCATACGTACACGAACGACCTTCACCCTTATAGCATGTCGATTCCCAACCGTTTTGAGATGGAAGATACTCCCAGCGGCAGCGGCACTAGGTATGAGGATCCGGAGACGGGTTTTGTGATCAACCTGTTTGGCTACGTCAACATTAACGACGAAACTGCACACGAGATGTTCGTCGATGCGGACACCTCGGGCAAGGCCGACCTCTATACCGCAGAGGGCGACAACTGGTACGTGGTCTCGTGGTGCGAGGACGATACGATCATTTACGAAAAGACGATCGTCACGGATTCGACGATTGCCACGGCGCATTTGGAGTACTCGACTGCAAACCGCGACATGGGGTCGAAGATTATCGACACGCTGCTGCCGACGTTTCAGGTGGACTAGGCGCCCGTGCCTATAGCGGGCAATCGGAAACACCGACAGCTAGGGCTCCTGATCTGTAACCGCCCATGGATTACCCGCCTTTACTGTACGCGCGAGTGGCTCGTTCGGGTGGGCCATGCGTCTCATGTTTGGTGCGGTGGGGCGGAGCGTAGCCGGGGGCTGCGAATCTTGACGATGGACGCATCCGGTTAGTCATCGTGGGCGCCTCACCACAGCTTTTTGTGCAAAAAGGGGTCCGCACCTTTTGCGGTGCGGACCCCTTTGCGTTGCAACAAGTTGCTGCGGCGTGTTTCGGAGTTGAAATTACTTGCGAACCTTAGACACGACAGCGCTGGCGGCAAAGCAGGCGATCGCCATAACACCCATTGCAGCGATGATGTTGGAAGTGGCGTCACCCGTGTTGGGCAGAGCCTGCTTGTTTGCCTTGGTCTTATCTGCAGGCTTGTTGGAAGGCTTGTTGTCGGAAGGCTTGGGCGCGGGCTCGTCCTTCTTCCACTGGGCGTAGAGCGTCACAGGAGCGGAATGCTCGGAAAGATCAACCATATCGCCTGCGGCATGGCTTGTGCCGGAGCCGTCCTTTGCGGTGTTCCAGCCCACGAAGGAGTAGCCCTTGCGCACCGGCTGCTCGGCCGTAACCTCGGCTACGGTGACGCACTTAACGGTAGCGAAATCGACAGTTTGCTTATCCTCGGAACCGTTTAGGTCGTAGGTGAGATCGTAGGCCTTCTCCACGAAATCCGGGTTGACGAAGCCGCAGTACTTGCACTTAGGGGTCCCCGTGCGAGTCCAAGTACCGGCATTGTCAGAAGCCCACTCGGTGTAGGTGACATCGTAGGCCTTGTCGCGCTCGCCGTCGGTGTAGCTGTGGGTTTTCTTCTCGCCGCCGGACCACACGAGCTCGCCGTCGATCTTGACGTCAGTTTTGCCCTTGTTGTTAGTGCTTGCCTTGCCACCAAAGCCAAAGAGCTGCGAGCAGGTAATGTTGTCGCGCGCAGCCGTGGCAGAGCTGTTGGTGATGTTGAGGATGTACTTTTTGTCTCCCATATTATAGTCGTTGATGGTCAAAGCCTGCTTGCCCAAGTCGCTATTCGAGTTGAACGTGCAATCATTCACGTTAACGCGAATGTCATACTGGCCCGCGCTGTAATCGGTATAGACATTGATGACTTTACCACTGGCATTAAAGATGCAGCTGTCAAACGTCATGGTCTTGGAGCTGTAGGTCCACAGGGAATAGCGTCCATCAGGGGCGTTGAACGTAGTGTTGTTGAACTCAGCGGAGGTGTAACCCCAGTAGCACGTCTCGCCGTTGATGACGCAGCCGTCAACGGCGGTCTTGTCGGCACGAATGAAGCCAAGAAAGTCCGCGTTGCCGGAACGCATCGTCATGTTCCTGAACGTAACGGTGCCGGCGCCGTCAAAGGAATAGTCACCGTTGTACTCGGTGCCAAAGTTTGCCGGATCGGGCACAGGTGCACCGATGTTCCATGCGGTCTTGTCCGTGCCCAGACCCTCAAAGGTAAGGTCCTTGCCCTTGGTGTGACCCACGGAGCTCACGCCGTAGAGGGTGTAGTTGCCCTCACCGAGTTTAATGGTGTCGCCACTTTGCGCCTCGGAGGTGGCGGCGGCAAGGTCGGTGTAGGTTTTACCGGAGTTTTTATTGGTAATCGTGCCGTCTGCAAAAGCAGGCGATGCAATTCCCATCGTGACGAGCGCAACGGCAAACAGCGCTGCGACCGCACGAGAGACCGTTTTCAAAAATGACTTCATGCTGAAACTCCTTTGCCTCTAAAAGTATTAAATCAGCATAAATATTATAGAGTTTCTGATATTTTACTAAAACCCTATTTCGCGCCTGTATCGGTACGCCAATCTTTCTCGCGCTTCTTGCATATTTATTCCGTATACCTGCATCTTTGTTGCATCGGATTGCGCAACAAAGATGCATTTGTTTTGCAGGTGTGGTTTGCGCGATGGCGCTTGGCGTGTCTATGGCCCAATGGGCTGGGCGCAAGACTGACCTTGACAGGGGGTCGGGATTGATCGCTTGGCGATGGGCGCAGCGATGTTGCGTCTATCGCCCGCCATAGAAAAGAGCGATAACTGGGTGCACTGACGCGAATGCTCTTATGGGCTAGACTAGGCACCACGAAATACACGATGCGTTCGGGCGGCGCCGACTGTCCGATTAGCTTGGCAAGCATTGAGGGTGCATGCGTATGAGCCAAGAGATGATGGATAAGACCTGCCGAGGGTTTGCCGAGGCGCTGGCCGCCCGCGAGCCGGTTCCCGGCGGCGGCAGCGCCAGCGCGTTTGTGGGGGCACTGGGTGCCTCGCTGTGCGGGATGGTCGCTCGTTATGGGGCAACTAACCCCGCGCTTGCCGATCGCGCGGACGATCTGACGCACGCGTTTGCCCAGGCAGACGAGCTGGCTCAGGAGCTTGTGGGTCTGGTCGCCGAGGACGTTCGTGCGTACGGCCAGGTGTCCGCTGCGTATGGTATTCCGCGCGAGGATCCGGCTCGACCGGCTGCGATTCAGGATGCGCTGCACGTTGCCGCCATGCCGCCATATCGGATCATGGATGCGTGCGGGCGTGCGCTGGCGCTGCTCGAGGACATGGCGGACAAGGGCTCCCGACAGCTGCTGTCCGACGTGGCATGCGGCGCCGTGTTCTGCCGTGCCGCCATGCAGGGCGCGAGCTTGACGCTCTTTGCGAACACCACGTCTATGAAAGACCGGGCGCGCGCCGAGGAGCTCGAGACGGCGTGCGATGAACTGCTCGATACGTGGCTGCCGCGCGCCGATGCGCTGGCGCGCCGTGCTGCCGACGCCGCAAGGAAGAGGGGATAGCCATGGCAGAGCTGCTGAAGGGTGTTCCCGTTGCCCGCGCTTTGACCGAGGAACTCGCTGCTCGCTGCGCGGCTTTGCGTGAGCGCGGCGTTGTGCCGACGCTGGCCATCGTTCGCGTGGGCGAACGCGAGGACGACCTATCCTACGAGCGCGGTGCCCTCAAGCGCTGCGAGAAGGTTGGCATTGAGGCTCGCCGCGTGTTGCTTCCTGCCGATGTTTCTCAGGACCAGCTACTGGCGGCTATTAAGGGCATCAATGCTGGTCCCGCTGTTCATGGCTGCCTGATGTTTCGTCCGTTGCCCGCTGGGCTTGACGAGGATGCAGTTGCCGCGGCACTCGATCCTGCCAAGGATGTTGACTCCATGACGCCGGCCTCGCTGCTTACCACGCTTTCGGGGCGAGGCGAGGGCTTTGCTCCTTGCACGGCCGAAGCTGTACTGGCGTTGCTGGACCATTACGGCGTTGAGCTGGATGGGGCCAAGGTCGCGGTCGTCGGTCGATCGCTGGTGATTGGCCGTCCCGTTGCCGCCATGCTTACGGCTCGCAATGCCACAGTGACGACGTGCCATACGCATACGCGCGACTTGGCTGCCGAGTGCCGTTCTGCCGACATTGTTGTTGCCGCGGTTGGACGCGCGCGCACGATTGGTGTGGACGCGGTTCGCGAGGGCCAGACGATTATCGATGTGGGCATCAACTGGGACGAGGCCGCCGGCAAGCTGGTCGGCGACGTCGATTTTGATGCTGCGGAGCCGATCGTTAACGCCATCACACCCGTGCCGGGCGGCGTGGGGGCTGTGACCACTGCGATTCTCGCCAAGCACGTGATCGAGGCGGCGGAGCGTGCATCGAAATAGGCGTTTCGGGCTGTTTGAGGGGTTAGCCATATACCACGTGGTCAAAAAACGCCAAATATGAGTACTGTTGCCAAGATAGTCACATATGTTTTATGAGATTTGGGCTCCCTAGCGATATTCATTATCGCTAGGGAGCCCATTTTATTGAACCTATGGGGAATAACGTTGTCTTGCTTTTGGACAAATGGGGATTTCTGGCACTCGTTACAAGGAAATTTACTACTACTAAATTGGTGACAGTACTCATATTTGGCATTTTTTGACCACAGGGGCTGCCGGGGCGGCGGTTTCGCCCTTTTTGCGCCGAAGCGATACACTGTTGCCGTTTGATTTCTTCGCTCAAGGAGGATGCGCATGCCGTGCACAACGATTTTGGTTGGTAAGAACGCGAGCTACGACGGGTCGACGCTTGTCGCCCGCAATGAGGACTCGTCCAACGGGGTGTTTGAGCCCAAGCGCATGCGCGTGGTACATCCCGACGAGCAGCCTCGTGTCTACACGAGCGTCCTGAGCCACCTGACCGTTGAGTTGCCCGACAATCCCATGCGCTACACGAGCGTCCCCGACGTCGTTCCCGGTCACGGCATTTGGGCCGAGGCCGGTTTCAACGAGCTCAATGTTGGCATGTCCGCAACCGAGACGCTCACCACCAACGAGCGCGTCCGCGGCGCCGATCCGCTTGTCGACTACGTGCCCGCCAAGGGCAACGAGGGCGAGGACGGCTATGTTCCGGCACAGCCCGGCGGTCTGGGTGAGGAGGACATGGTGACCCTGGTGCTGCCGTATGCCAAGTCCGCCCGCGACGGTGTGTGCATTCTGGGTGAGCTGCTCGAGCGCTACGGCACCTATGAGAACAATGGCATTGCCTTTAGTGACGTTGACGAGATCTGGTGGCTCGAGACCATCGGCGGCCACCACTGGATCGCCAAGCGCGTGCCCGATGACGCCTATGTGACCATGCCCAACCAGCTGGGTATCGACAGCTTTGATCTGGACGACGCCGAGGGCGCCCAGGTCGACCACATGTGTTCCGCCGACCTGCGCTCCTGGATGGCCGAGTGGCATCTGGACCTGACGCTGGGCGTCGAGGGCGACGGTCCGGCGACGGTCTTTAATCCGCGCGAGGCCTTTGGCTCGCACAGCGACAGCGACCATGTCTACAACACGCCGCGCGCCTGGTACATGCAGCGCTGCCTCAACCCCAGCGATGTGTGGGACGGTCCCGAGGCCGACTACACGCCCGAGAGCGACGACATCCCCTGGAGCCGCGTGCCCGAGCGCAAGGTGACCATCGAGGACATCAAGTACGTGCTTTCGAGCCACTACCAGGGTACGGAGTACGACTGCTACGGCAGCAAGGGCACGCCCGCCACACGCGGCGCCTATCGTCCCATCGGTATCAACCGCAACAGCCAGCTTGCCGTGCTGCAGCTGCGCCCCTATGCGCAGCCGGCGTATTGCGCCGTGCAGTGGATGGCGTTTGGCTCCAACTCGTTTAACGCGCTCGTGCCGCTGTATGCCAACGTCGAGACCATGCCCGAGTACTATGCCGACACCCAGGCACGCGTGACGTCCGAGAATTTCTATTGGGCCAACCGCCTGATCGGTGCCTTGGCCGATGTTCGCTTCCATGAGTGCGGTCGCGCGGTCGAGGACTATCAGGAGAAGGTCGGCGGCATGGGCCACAAACAGATTCACGACGTTGACGCTGCCGTAGCCGCGCTGCCCGAGGCCGAGGTGCCCGCCGAGCTCGCCCGCGCCAACGAGGCCTTTGCCGAGCTCGTACGCGTGGAGACCGATGCTCTGTTGGGCAAGGTGCTCTACACCACGAGCTGTGCCATGAAGAACTCCTTCGCGATGAACGATAACATTAGGTAAAGACAACCTTGCAGCGAGCGAGCGGGGCAAACGCCGTCAAAGGCTTTGCTCCGCTCGATTCCTATCTTGGCGGTAAAACGATTTTGTGTCGTTCGCCCAATCTTGGGTACAAGAAGGCCAATGCAATTATTCATGATTGGAGTCAACCATGGTTATGAAACTCGATCAGCTTGTTAACGGCGCCATCAACGTGGGCTTCGGTGCCGCCGCCGTTGCCGTCGAGGGCGGCAAGAAGGTTCTCGACGACCTCGGTACCAAGGGTGAGCAGGTCCGCAAGGATGCCGGCGCCCCCGATATCGCCCGCAGCGTGTCCGACATGTTCGAGCAGGCGGGTGGCACCATCTCCGACCTGACCGAGCGCCTGGGCATGCAGGGCGAGACTGCGGCACAGCGCGTGCTCGACGAGCTCATCCTGGCCCGCGTCCGCGTTATGACCGGCCCCGAGCGCACGGCCTTCCTGGCCCATGTGCGCGACATCGTCGATTCGGTCGAGGACAACGTGACCTCGGTGCCCGTCGAGTCTGTTGAGCCCGACGACGCAGAGGACGCCGAAGAGGCCGAGTAGCAGCGCAGATGGCAGATTCCACCACCGATTACAACAATCTAGATCCCTTGGGTGACGAGACGGCGGTTGTCGATGAGGTTGAGGCCGCCGTCTCGGGCGCTCGCAAGAAGCCGCGCGCTGTCGATATGGTCCCCGAGGAGCCCGACGCGATGGCGCCGGACGAGGAATACCAGCTCACGCCGGCGGGTCGTCGCGAACGCATCGGGCAAATCGTTCGCCTGGTCAAAAAGTACCGCGTATGGGATAACCTCACGCCGGTGCGCCTGCGTCGTCTGCTCGAAGAGCTTGGCCCCATGTTCGTCAAGATGGGGCAGATTCTGGCTAACCGCTCCGAGATTTTGCCGCAGCGGTTTTGCGACGAGCTCCGTCGCCTGCGCTCCGACGTAGAGCCGGTGCCGTATGAGGTAGTGCTCCGCTGTCTGGAAGAGGAGTACGGCCAGCGCCTGGGGCAGATGTTCGACGCGATCGATCCTAACCCGCTCGGAAGCGCTTCTCTTGCGCAAGTTCACCGTGCCCGCCTGGTGACCGGCGAGGACGTGGCCGTTAAGGTGCAGCGCCCCGGTGCGCAGCAGGTCATGGCGCAGGACATCGACATCATCCGTTCGGTGGTGCGCATTGTTTCCAAGTTCGTCAACACCGACCAGTTTGTTGACCTGCACGGCGTGGTCGAAGAGCTATGGACCTCGTTTCGCGAGGAGACCAACTTTTTAGCCGAGGCCAAAAACCTCAACGATTTCTATGACTTCCACAAAAGTGTGCATGGCGTGTCGTGCCCCAAGTCCTACCTGGACCTTTGCACCGAGCACGTGGTGGTCATGGACTACATCGACGGCATCTCGATTGCCGATCCCGAGCGCCTGGTGGCCGAGGGCTATGACCTGGAAAAGATCGGCTCGGCGATTGTCGAGGACTATTCGACGCAGGTGCTCGACGACGGCTTTTTCCATGCCGACCCGCATGCGGGAAACATCATCCTCAAGGACGGCATCGTCTACTTTATCGACCTGGGCATGGTCGGGCGTATGTCGAGCCACGACCGCGGTATCGTCAAGGATATGATTTTTGCCGTGGCCGAGGGCGACGTGCCCAAGCTCAAGGATTCGCTCATGCGCTTTGCCGTGACGCGCGGCGACTCGGCCGAGCTCGACCATTCGGCCTTTTTGTCCGACTTGGACTTTATCGTCGCCGACTTTGCGGGGCTCGATCTTAAGGATCTTGATATCGGCGAGTTTTTGACCTCGCTGCTAAACCTGGCGCGCAAAAACGACGTTGAGCTGCCGAGCGTGGTGACGATGTTCGCCCGCGGCATGGTGACACTCGAGGGTCTGCTGACCGAGTACATGCCCAACGTCAACATGATCCAGATCATCCAGACGCACATCAAAAACGAGAAGAGCACCTATACGCGCGTCCGCGACATGGGGCGCGATCTTGCCGCGAGCAGCTATCGCGCGGCAAAAGGCTCGCTCGAGGCGGCCGAGTATCTGGGCTTGGCGTCGCGCATGCTCACGCGCGGCCAGCTTAAAGTGAACACGCAGATCATGAGCAGCGACAAGGCGCTGCGACAGCTGGGCGGAATTATCGACCGCATGTCGATGGCCATTGTGATCGCTGGTCTGTTTATCGGTTCGTCGGTGGTGTACTACGCGCGCATCGAGCCGGTTGTGTTTGGTATCCCGGTCATTGGCTTTATGGGCTACGTGAGCGCGCTGGTGCTGGCGCTGATGCTGGGCCGCGAAATCTGGCGCAACAGCCACGGCGGCAAGCGTTAACGATTTCCCGGGGTCGGGGGAAACGGGTTATTTTGCCTCGCGCCGCGCCGGCGTGGGCTGGTCCGAACAAAACTATGCCGGTTTACGGGGCTGGAGTGCCGAACCTCGAGCATACCGAAATTCGCGCTTTTAAAACCGCAGGTAGATGAGTCGTTGGTTTTCGAAAATGGCAGATATTGTTGCGAAGTGCTGAATCAGCCCCGTAATCCGGCATAGTTTTGAAACGGGCTGTTCTTGCAAGGTCCGACGACAGTCCTTCCTATCGCAAACCATAGCTTTTACCTTGGGCTTCGCCTGTGTGCGGGGCCCTTTTGCGTGCTACCATACTGACAGTAATAATCGATGGCCTAGATGGTGGTGCGGAGACGCACGAATGCGCGGTTTTCCTGCGTGTTTGGGAGAATCGGGGTGCAAGTCCCCGGCTGTACCAGTAACCGTAATTCCTCTTGGCCCGGGATGTTCGCGTCGCAGATCGGACGACGCGCCCGGGTCGGTAAGGTTAAGTCGGATCGCCTCCCATCTTGCACGCGACCGCGGCGCATGCTGCCGGTACGCGTTGGGCTCTGGAGGGAAGGGGGACCCCGATGGGGGTACTCAAGCGCGATATGCGCGATGACGTGGGGCAGCCGCTGGGCAATGCTCCAAGTTTAGACAATAGGAGACAAATGGATATGTTTGAAGACGAGCGCCAGCGCGCCTCGTGGCGTCGCCATGGAGCGATTGCCCGTGGCGTAGCCAAGCGCGGTCTGGTGGCGTTCCTGGCTTTTGCCATGGCTTTTGGCACCACGCCGGCGCAACTTTGGGCCGAGGGCGCCGAGGGCATTGCCGAGGCCGTGACCCAGGCTGCGACGGACGGCGAGGGCGCGGCGGCCGACGATGGCACCGTTGCCGACACCGGCGCGAACAGTGCAGCGGCGAGCGCCGCTGCCGATGGTGACGGCGCAGATCAGGGCGCAACTGCGAGTGCCGCGAATGGTGCTGACACCGCCGCAGACAACGCGACTGAATCCGAGAACTCTGCTGCGACGCCTGCTGCTTCGGAGCAGAAGAACGCCGTTGCCGCCGCTTCTGCCACGACGCTTTCGAGCGAGGCCAAGGTCTATATCCAAGACGCCAAGGACAAGGACAACTCGTATTCCACGAAGTCTGGTGCGCTCAACGCGGGCGATACACTCTGGGCAAATATGTTCGATGAGGTCGAGGACGACTGGTACGGCACTTCGACTGAGTCCGTTGCCAATCCCGGCACCTGGACTTACACCTGGCTCGCCGGCACGACCAGGCACAGCAGCAATGTCGCCGACTACACCGAGGTCGTAGGCCACGAGCAGTCGCTCACCGTCACCGCCGCGATGGAAGGCAAATACTTCATCTGCAAGGTAACGGTTGATGGCAAGGACTACTATGGTCCGTCCGTTTCTTCTGGCTCGGGCATCAACGCTAATTACATCCCCGGTCCCGTGCTGGGCGCCGGTCAGATGGAGCTTAACAGCGTCAAGCTGAGTAGCGACACGCCGAGCATAGGCGATACCCTGACGGCGACTCCGTATGTAAGCTATTATCAGCAAGCTCCTGCCGATGCCAAGGTCACCTACACGTGGTCCGCATCCACCTCGCAGTACTCGGGATTTACCAAGATCGAGGGCGAGACGGGCGCTACGCTCGTGGTGGGCGACGACCTTGAGGGCAAGTACATCAGGGTCGAGGCCAACGCTGGCGTCAACACGGTGAGCAAGACCACTTCCAGCAAGGTCAAACAGGCCGGTGCGGTCGAGATTTCGGCCGTGTCCATCATCAACACCAAGGACAACACGAGCGTCTTTGCGGTGGGGGATACCGCTAAGGCCCGCGCCAAGGAGAAGGGCGGCGCGTACGGCGCGTTCGTCGACGCGGACAAGCTCAACTTCCAGTGGCAGAGCTCTGACACCAATAGTGGCACGTATACCGATATCGCGGGCGCCACGGGTGAAACCCTCGAGCTAACCGATGCTTTGGGCGGCAAGTACCTCAAGTGCAAGGTGTCCTCGAAGATCGGCTCTTCGAGCTTGACCAACTCGACGGGCGCTCTCGTTGCTGCCGCCGGTTCAATTAATGTCACGAGCGTGACTATGAGCCCGACTTCGGGCAAAGTCGAGGTTGGTTCCACGATTACGGCGACCGCCAAGGCGGGCTCCACCGACGTTACCACCGATTCACATGTCACGTGGCAGTGGTATAAGGGCACCTCGAACACCGCAAGCTCGTGCAACACGCCTATCGAGGGCGAGACCGGTAACACCCTGACGGTGACCGCCGCCCTTAAGGGCTGCTACGTCGTGGCCAAGGCCAACGGCGGCTATGGCGAGCAGAAGCCGTACTATGCGGCGGGTCCTGTCTCCGTCGCTGGCCAAGTTGAGCTGTACGACGTGCAGTTTGAGGGCTCTCCTGCCACCAACGGCGTGCACGTGGGCGATACGCTCAAGACCAAGGTGCGCAAAAAGGACGGCTCCAACTATCACTATATCGACCGCACCGATAATGTGACCTACCAGTGGCAGTATGCAAACAGCAGCTCGAGCTACGACTCCGCTTACACCGATATCCCCGGTGCCACCGAGGCCACCTATACCGTTGACGCCGCCTATGCCGGCAAGTACCTGCGCGTGAAGGTTACGAGCGAAAATACCGTTTCCAGCACGCAGAAGAAGAGCTCCTACGGCGGCACGCAGTCCGTTGCCCCGCTCGGCCCCGTGACGCTTAAGGGTCAGTACAAGCTGGCGGGCATTGAGCTTGCCGATAAGAACGTTACGCTGAGCGTGGGTTCGAAGATCACGCCGAGTGTGCAAGTGCCGGGAAGCTGGTCGGGCTCGACCAAGGACGTGCCCGACGATGCCGAGCTCACCATGGCGTGGTATGCCAAGGGCGAGGGCGATGCCGATTGGACCGAGCTCACCGACGGCATCGATACGACCGATGGCAGCCTGACCATTTCGGATGCGCTTGTCGGCAAGCGCATCAAAGTTACGGCGAACGCCCTCGACAACACCGTTGAGTGGGTTTCGCCCGATAGCGTTACCGCGGCGGGGAAGTATAACCTGCTGCGCGTGACCACTACGCCGCAGATCAATAGCGATTCGACCCATCTCGTCTCGGGCGATAGCGTTAAGGCGACGGCGCAGGCCAAGCGCGCCGACGGTTCGACCACCAACGGTATCGACGTCACCGGCCAGGCGACTGTTGCCTGGTATGCGGCCGACGACGCGAAGGCTCCCGCGGCCGACTGGACGCTGCTGTCCGATATGTCGGGCGCCACGGCAACGGTTTCGGCTTCTGCCGCTGGCAAGTATCTGAAGGCTGTCGCCAAGAGCGGCAGCTCGACGGTCGAGCTTGTCTCTGCCAATCCCGTGATCGCCGCAGGCTCTCTTGAGGCCGCAGTCCAAAAGCTCAACGATGCCAATAAACAGATCGCCGTTGATTACAGCGCTAAGGGCGGCAACGTCAATGACGCGCTGAAGGCGCAGCTTGCCGATTTGGGCTTTACCGATATTGACGTCAAGGTCTCCGAGGGCGGCGTTGCCTTTAAGGCCGAGGACGCCAAGGCTACGGTCGGTATCTCCGACGCCCAGGATAAGACCAACGGCGATGTGACGTTCTTCTTCATTGACCCCAACGACTACACCGGTTACAACATCGACGGTCTGCGTAACGCCGATGTAGCGTTTGAACTGTCGCGCGATGGCAAGACCGAGTATTATCTGCCCAACAAGTCCGTGCAGGTTGCTTGGGACGAGGCTCGCGTTCAGCAGATGCTTGACGATGCAGCCGAGCAGATTGCCATCGGTTACGCTGCGGGTGATTCGGCCGAGTCCGTCACGTCCAACCTCACGCTTCCGTACCGCGCGGGCTCCGAGAAAAAGTTCGAGGTTAGCTGGAAGAGCTCCGACGGCGATGTCATTTGGCCGTCCGGTTATGGCTGGGACGACTACACCGGCAAGGTGACGCGCGTCTCGAGCGATCGCGCCGTTACTCTGACCGCGACGGTTTCGTTTGTGAGCGGCGGCCCGTCTGACGTTAAGGGCTCGCACGACTTCACCGTAACCGTCAAGGGCGATCCCGAGAAGGTCGCCGCCGACAAGAAGGCGCTCCAGGAGAAGGTCGATGCGGCCTTTACCTACGACAATATCAGGTACTCCGGCACTGACGCGGTCGCCAACAAGGATGGCCTGACCGCCGACCTGCAGATGCCGCGCACGAGCACGCTCAATATCGACGGCAAGTATTACGAGGTCAAGTACTCTGCCAGCACCGATGACATTACGTTCAACGGCTACAAGGGCACGGTCTACCAGCCGCTGCCTGGCACCGAGGCAGCGAAGACCAAGGTCACCCTTACGGTGACCGATAAGTCCAACGCCGAGGTCACGGCAAGCAAGACCCTCGACTTTGCGATTGCCCCGCAGGACCAGAACGAGCTCGATGCCGAGCTGTCCCTTATGGAGCAAGCCAAGGCTGGCTACGCTGCTGCCATCCTTAACGGTCAGGATGCCGCTGCTGTTACCGGTGACATGCACGCGTTCCAGAAGGCTTACCTTGATGCCGACGGCAACCTTGCCTGGAGCTACAACAAGGCAACGACCGATTCGACCGACTTGGGCGTCGTGCCGGTCGATCTGCCTGGCTATGACGCGATGTCCGGGCAGGATTGGCGTCTGTTTAAGTCGAGCAACAGCTCTATTGTCTCCGCAGAGAATCTCAAGGTCACGCAGCCGCAGTACAACACGAAGGTTGTCGTTTCCTCGCGCCTGACGAGCGAGAAGTACGCTCGCTATGCCGAGCGCTATCCCGACAATGCCACGTATGCCAAGCTTGCCAACCAGGACGTATCGGCAACGTTGACGGTTGTGGGCACGAGTGGTCAAAACAGCCCCGAGGTCACAGCGACGTGCTCGGTTATTGGCGTCGACGCTAAGGGCAAGCAGCAGACGTGGGCTGCCGCTTCGCAGTACACGCTTAAGAACGGCTCGACTGCCGCCGATCTTTCCGAGGAGCTCTTTAAGCAGGCCGGCCTCAAGGCCGACTATGACCCCAACGGCTCTTGGGGCTGGGTGCTCAATTCCATTACGTCGCCTTTCGAGCCGAATCGTACTCTTGCATACGACCATGCTACGGGCGCCTATTGGCAGCTGTTCATCAACGGCGTCGCTGCATCGGTGGGCGCTGGCAACCACAAGCTCGAGGCGGGCGACTCTGTCGTCTGGTGCTACTCGAAGTACGGTGACGCTGCGCCCACCGACCGGCTTTCCGTAAGCTGCACCGTTATCGGCCGGGACGCTTCAGGTGCTCAGCAGACGTGGGCGCAACCTACGACCTCGCTGGTGGAAGAGGGCGCAACTGCCGCCGCTCTTTCCGAGCAGGTCTTTAAGCAGGCCGGTATTGGCGCCGACGTCCAAACCGGTTCGTATGGTTGGTTCCTCAATTCGCTGACTTCCCCGTTCAATAAGAACGTGACACTTTCGACCGTACAGGTTAACGAAAGCACCTGGAAGTCCTGGCAGTTCTTCGTTAACGGCAAGATGGCCAATGTCGGCGCCGGCAACTACACGCTCAAGGCCGGCGATGAGATTGCCTGGGTCTATGGTTCCGATGGCACCATGCCCGGTCAGGTTTCTGTCTCGATGGAGATCATCGGCAAGAAGGACGATAAGGCACAGCGCTGGACCGATCCTTCGAAGCAGGTGTTTGTTGGGGGCACGACGATCAAGGACGCCACTGCCGCCTACTTCGATGCCTTGGGCATCAAGTCCGAGATGTACGATCAGCTGGGCTATTGGGGCGTTCACAGCCTTGTCTCTCCGCTTGACGGCACTAAGTTGGCCGGCGCTTGGTCGTACTTTGTTAACGGTGTTCCCGGATCTCAGCTCGATAGTGACTACGTTGTCAAATCGGGCGACACGATCGTCTGGGCTTATGCTGCTGGCGATATGGTTCCCAATCCCGACGAGGTCGTCGTCAATCCGAGCGCCCCGCGTCCGTCCGGTTGGAAGTCCGATTGGGATGGCAAGTCCAATGCGGCGGTCGAGAACGTTTCGACGCCTACGGGCGCGCTAGCGAGCTCTTGGACGTTCGATTGGAAGGCGTATTCTGGTTCGGCGTATCCCAACGCGAGTGAACCTATCGTCGTGAACGGCAACGTGTATCTTGCCGTCAACAAGCGTCTGCTAAAGATTGACGCCGAGTCGGGCAAGGTCCTTGCCGAGTCGAATCTTAAGAAAGCGGTCGGTTACACCTCGCGCCCGATTTATGCGAACGGTTTGGTTATCGTTCCGCTTGACGGCGGTGCGGTCCAGGCCCTGACGGCTGACGCGCTCACAACGGTTTGGGTCACTGACTCTGTGAGCGAGATTGCCCAGTCGAATTCTCAGCTGACGGTTGATGGCAATTACCTCTATGTCGGCACCGTTGATGTCGACTATGGAACGAGTACGTACAATAACGGTCATCTGACGCGTATTAATATCCTGACCGGCGCTGTTTCTTGGCAGCATGTTAATGCTGATGAGGGCTATTACTGGACAGGCGCGACGGTGGGCGATGACTATGTCTTGGTTCCCACCAGTGCTGGTACCGTCGAGATGCTCAGCAAGTCAACGGGTGATGTGCTCGGCAGCGTTTCGGTTGGAGCGATTGTCAACTCCACCTGCGTGCTTTCGGATGATGGCAGCCATGCCTATCTGATCTCGCGCGACGGCAAGCTGCACGTGTTGGCGATTTCTGATGGCGACTCACGCGATGCGGATGCCGCTTCGCGTATTACCGAGGAGCGCGTAGTTGACCTTGGCCTTACCGGCTGCGCGTGTGTGCCTACGACGTATGATGGCAAGCTGATTGTTGGCGGCGAGGTTGCTGGCGGCTCTGCGCTAGCGATTGTTGATCCGGCCAACGACTTTGCCAAGACGCTGGTTTCGTCTGCCGATGGCTCTGCGCTTCCTACAGGTGGCATCAAGGGCGCTCCGCTGGTGAGTGTCCAGGGCGAAGACGCGTATGTCTACTTCACGGTTAACTACGGCGAGAGCCCTGATTACGTTAACTACACCTCGGGCGGTGGCGTATATCGCTACAAGTTGGGTGACGCTGAGGCTTCTGGTGTGTTTAGCGCAACGGGCCACTACAACTTCTGTGACTCGCCTATCGCTTGTGATGCCCAGGGCAACTTGTACTACATCAACGACTCTGGCACGCTGTTCAAGCTGAATGCTGGCGTTAAGGTTTCGTTTAGCGCTGGCGAGGGGTCCAAGGTCGATTTCCAGACCACGGCTGCCAACGGCTCTATCGCCAAGCCGGCGGATCCGACGCGCGAAGGTTATACCTTCGCTGGCTGGTATACCGATGAGGCTTGCACGGAAGCGTACAAATTTGACGCTGCGGTGACGGCTGATATGACGCTGTATGCTAAGTGGACCAAGAATGCCGTTAACCCTGGCGGCAATGGCGACTCTGGTTCCAACGGTGGCAATGGCGGATCCAACGGCGGCTCGGGTAATGCCGGTGCTGGTTCTGGCTCCGGTAACGGCACAAACGGCCAGCAGACTGGCGGTGCTGTTGCTCCGGGCCAAAAGCCGGTGTCCACCACGACCAAGACCGAGACCAAGGGCGGCAAGGATTCCAAGAAGGATTCCGACAAGTCCGACAAGAAGGACAGCAAGAAGTCTGATAAGAAGTCCAGCAAGTCCGGCTCCAAGTCGGATACGGGCGCGGCCGCCACGACTACCGCTAAGAAGTCCGCTGAGGCTCCCGCGCAGCAGTCTGGCTTCAATCCGCTTGCCATCGTCGGCGTTGCGGCTGGCGTGATCGGTCTTGCCGTCATCGGCGTGTTCGTATTCACCAAGCGTCGGTAGGTGAGGGCTGTGTCCAATAAGCCTCAGTACGCCGAGTCCAAGCAGCCCGACTCGTCGTTCATTCAGCTTGACGATGCAAAGAAAAAGGACGCCGCTTCGGCGGCGTCCGCCCCTCGGCGCAAGGCACTTGTTGGTGTTCTGACAGCCGTCTGCATCGTCTTGATCGTTGTGTCGCTGGGTTTTGTCTACCCCTCTGCCGGCAGTGCATGGTCCATCGACTGGATTGCGCGGGCTGTGACGGGGGAGAGCGTCGTTGCCAAGGATGCGTCGGTTTCCGGTTCGACTACCGCTTCGGGTAAGGCCGCGTCCAAGGACTCCAAATCTTCGGACAATGCGAAGGACGGGTCGAAGGATTCGGATGGATCTGATTCCAAGGACAAGTCTGAATCTTCGGACAAGAAGTCTGACAAGGATTCGAAGGAGAAGAAGTCCGAAGGCAAGGGCGGCAAGAAGTCCAGCAACACGTCTGCCGGACAGGGCTCCGAATCCGCCGGTGGATTGAGCTCTTCTTTGAGCAGCGGCTCGGCGTCCGGCGGTGGGTCTGCATCCAACAGTGGTGGCGCCTCTGCGGGCAATCAGGACGGCTCGCAGCAGCCTGGCTGCGTCACGGTAACGGTCTCGGTCACATCGAGCGCCGTGGGCAATCCTGTGTCTTCTAGTGGTACCTTCACCTTTAACGAGGGTGCTACGGTCTACGATGCCCTGTGCGCTCTGGGCCTTTCCGTGAATGCGCGCGGCACGTCGTACGGCACGTATGTCGCCGCTATCGGCGGCCTAGCCGAGATGGAGCACGGCGCCAAGAGCGGCTGGATGTACTCCGTTAACGGCACAGCGCCCATGACGGCCTGCAGTAACTACGTTCTCTCCAATGGCGACAACGTCGTTTGGTATTACGTAACGGGCTAAATGCCTCGAAATAACGCGCCAAACGGGCGGTTCGGACCAACATCCGAGCCGCCCGTTTTTAATACGGATGGGATGGGGTTCCCAATCGAGGCTCAACCGGAAAATGCATCCCACTCTGAAGGCGAATTCCGAGACACGGTTTCCGCATCAGCATCCATTGGGAAAGCACATCCCGTTCTGCTGACTGATTCCGGGACACAGTTTCCGCTAGGACGGCGTTGCGGAAGCTGCATCCCATTCTGAGGCTGCAATCTGGGATGCAGTTTCCGGAACGGCGCCCTTGGGGAAACTGCGTCCCATTCCGACGTTGTAGCCCGCCTCGTACGCTTTCCTCGGCAGGCTCTGCAAACAAAAAACCGGTTGGAACGGGAATTCCAACCGGTTATACATTCAAGCAAATAGCGAATCGACTACGACTGCGCGCCCTCGAGGAAGAAGCGGCGGCTAAAGTAGTTGTACCAGGTGACCAGGAACGTGGCGATGGCCTTCATGGCCTGGTAGCCGATGCTCAAAAACGTGACGCCCACAAACATGTACAGGTCGTTGAGGCCCAGACCAATCACCGACAGGATGGTGAAGATCGTGAACTCGCGCTTGCGGCTCATGCCCTCGCGGTGGTCGAACACGTACTTCATGCTGAGCCAGTAGTTAACCACGACGGACGTGATAAACGAGATCGTGGTGCTCATCAAAAAGTCGAGGTGGAACAGCTCGACGAGCGCAATGAGCATGCCCCAGTCGATGCCAAAGGAGATAAGTCCCACGACAGCGAACTTGAGGAACTGCTTGGTATGAGGTTGTGCCAGTGCCTTGCGCACGTAATCACATCCAATGCATTGACGAATCGAGCAGAGGATACTTTAGAGCTTTTGCATGGAAAACGTAAGGGCTTTGCCAAGAACTATACGAACTCGTCAAATTTGCAAGAGACAATCCGCAAACGTCGTAAATCCTTCCGTAAACGAGCAAGGCCCACGAACAACGCAGCGCTCGACGCACGTTGTCCGTGGGCCCCGTAGTGCAACGAGGAGGCCGAGCTACTTGGTCTCCTCGCCCTCCAGGAAGATCTTTCGGGTCACAAAGTTGTAGACCATGACCAGCGCGGTGGCGCAAATCTTGGCGATATTGGCCTCGAGCCCCAGGCCGGCGTTGAGGGCCAGCACGATACCGTCGTTGAGCGCCAAGCCGATCACGGACAGCACGACAAAGATGATGAACTCGCGGCGGCGGCTCATGCCCTCCTTGTGCGCAAACACGTACTTCATGCTCGCGACGTAGTTAAAGATGAGCGAGACGATAAAGCCGCTGGTATTGGCGATCAGGATGTTAAGGCCCAGGCCGTAGTGGAGCAGATTCATGATGCCAAAGTCGATGACCGTGGCGACGACGCCGACGACGCCAAACTTCATGATCTGCGCAAGGAGCTTTTGCATGGTACCTGCCTTAGGGTGGCGCCGGAGCGCCGCGGGGATGACGAACTCAGCAAGTTTAGCCAATCCCCGCAGGCGGGGCTAGGCGCGCTCCTCGATAGCACCGTTTCTATATGCATCGAGCAGCTGGCGCAGGTCCTGGATCTGGCTGCGTATCTTGGCGCCAGTATCGGTATCACTGACCATTCGGCGACGGTCGGCCTGGTCAAAACGGTTGGTCTCGCTCTCGATGTCGACATTGCGGGTAAGTGCCTCGGCAACCGTGGTAAAGGCTTGGTGCGACTTAAGGCGACATCCGCGAGAACTGGAGATAAGCGTGTAGCCGGCGATACCCGTTTTGGGATGATAGGCGCGACAGAAACCGCCATCGATGACCAGCAGCTTGCCCTCGGCGCGGATGGGCTGCTCGCCCTTGGTGGTTTTAACGGGTGTGTGGCCGTTGATGATGTGGCCGGTCGGTGAACATGCCATGGGGGCAACGCCGAACTCGCGCATGATGTCGTCGCAGACCGAGGGCGACTTGGTAAGCGTAAAGTACGGATCCATTGGCTCGACCCAGGTGCTCTTATCGGCGATATAGGCGCGCTCAAAGGTACGCACCAGGCGTCCGCTGGCGGGTGAGTTAAAGCCGATCCACAGGTACCACATCCAGTCGAGGGCGTCGCGGTCGCCCACGCGCCAGGCGCGGCGGGCGATGCGGTCGCAAAAATCGAGATAATCGCGGCCTGCGTGCCAGGTGCCCAGGCAGTTCATGCTGCTAAAGGTACCATCCTCGTTGAGCGGCACGCAGCCATGGAACAGCAGGTTGCCGTTGGTGACCTTGTACATCGAGCCGTGGGTGTAGAGGAAATCGATATGGCGATGCAGATGATCGGCGGTGACAAACTCGGACACGAGTTTGTCGATGATGTGTTGCTCCTGGGGCGTGAGCGTGTAGGGGTCCGTCGGGTCGACGGTGGGGAAGTCGTTGGTCGTGAGCGGCCATACGCTGCCGTCGGCGAGCGTGACCGTGCCGGTGTCGTGGTCGATCTTGTCGAGCAGCAGGCGGTCGGTCATGTCGAACTCGGGATGACGCTGGATAATCTGACCCTCGAGCTTAAAGAGCAGCACGTTGATGGCCTTGATCAGCGGGGTGATGGACTCACCGGCGGTGTAGGTGGCATCGGCAAAGGCGACGAGCTCGCGCAGCGAGATACCGTAGTCGTTCTCGAGGATCTCGTAATTGTCGTAGCGCAGGTTGTTGCGCAGCACCGTGGCGATGGAGGCGGGCTCACCGGCCGCAGCGCCCATCCACAGCAGGTCGTGGTTGCCCCACTGGATGTCGAGCGAATGGTAGGTGAGCAGGCGGTCCATAATCTTGGCAGCGCCGCCGCCACGGTCGAAGATATCGCCCACCAGGTGCAGGTGGTCGACGGCCAGGCGCTTGATGAGCGAGGCGAGTGACTCGATAAAGTCGTCGGCGCTTGCGGTCTCTAGGATGGACTCCACGATGCGCTCGTGATAACGCACACGATAGTTGTTCTCGTCTGGATGCGTGTGCAGCAACTCGTCGATGATGTAGGCGTAATCGCGCGGGATGGCCTTACGTACCTTGGAGCGCGTATAGCGGCTCGAAAGGGAGCGGGCAACCACAATGAGCTGGTCGAGCATGGTCTTGTACCAGGTGGGGGAGTCCTCGTGCTGGCTGCGGACCAGCTCGATCTTCTCGCGCGGATAGTAGATGAGCGTGCACAGCTCACCCTTTTCGTCAAAGGAGAGCGTGTCGCCAAAGATCTCGTCGACATGTTCGCGCACGACGCCCGAGCAGTTGTTGAGGATGTGCATAAAGGCTTCGTACTCGCCGTGCACGTCGCTCATAAAATGCTCGGTGCCTTTGGGCAGGTTGAGAATGGCCGAGAGATTGATAATCTCGGTAAACGCGGATTGCTCGGTGGGAAATTGTCTCGACAGCAGACGCAGATACTTAAAGTCTTGCGGGTTGCGATCGAATGCGACCATGAAACACCTTCCGATATGGTTGGTAAAACTGATAAACAGCGTCAAACGTTTATCAGTATGCGCCGGCTTTGTTTCGATTTTGCGCCGGCGGCTGAATTGTCGGCTGAACGGTTTGGTAAATCGATTTAGTTGAGGTTGATGTGTCGGTTGGGTGGAGACGAAGGGGGTGATTTCTCAGATATTCATGCGTGGGGTCGGTGGAGACGATGGTGGTAAAGATATTCAATGCAAATGGTTCGAATTGGTAAATAGTGGACGTTTGTATCGTATTTAGGCTTGCTGTGCGATAATTTGCGCAGCAATACTTAAGGAGCCTCATATGAGTGATTTTGTCCTGACCTGTGAATCTGCCGCCGACCGAACCCGTGAGTTCTTTGCGTCGCGCAATATCCCTGTCGTGTGTTTTCATTACGAGATTGATGGCGTTGTCCATGCGGACGATCTGTATCAGTCGATTACGCCGGACGAGTTTTTTGCCCAGATTGCCGCGGGCGCCATGCCCAAGACGTCTCAGGTGAGCGTGGGTGAGTACGAGGAGTTTTGGGAGCCGTTTGTTGCCGAGGGTAAAGACGTGCTGCACCTGGCGTTGTCGTCGGGTATTTCGGGCACGTATGGATCGGCCTGCGTTGCGGCACAGATGCTCGCGGATCGCTATCCTCAGGGCGGCAAGGTGCGCGTCATCGATTCGTTGGCGGCGTCTTCGGGCTTTGGTCTGCTGGCGGAATGTGCCGCCGACGTTCGCGATAGCGGCGCTTCGCTCGACGAGACGGCCGCTTGGATTGAGGAGCATAAACTCAACCTTCACCACTGGTTCTTCTCGACCGATCTGTCGAGCTACCTGCGCGGCGGTCGCATTTCGGCCGCGAGCGCGATTATCGGCACGGCGCTTAAGATTTGCCCGCTTATGACGGTCGATTGCGAAGGTGGGCTGTCGCCACGTGAGAAGATTCGCACCAAGAAGCGCGCGATTTCCGAGATGGCTAAGACCATGATGGCACACGTGCTGGACGGTGCGGATTATTCGGGTAAGTGCATCATGTCGCACTCGGCGTGCCGCGAGGATGCCGAGGCAGTTGCGGCGCTGATTGAGGAACAGGTTCCGCAGTTTAAAGGCAAGATTGAGATCAATGACATCGGTACTCTGATTGGCTCGCATACCGGACCTGGTACGGTGGCGCTCTTCTTTATGGGCGACAAGCGCGTGGATTAATTTGCCCCATCACGTCGCTGCATGATTGCTCAAACGAAAACGGCCCGCCTCACGTTTGAACTGCGTCCCAAATCTTGGACGCCCTAAATAGCGACTAGGCCGCGAGGGCCT
>OLSE01000500.1_pt1 | contig 47752 bp, 43 predicted proteins | sample 1673191 | NCBI WGS metagenome assembly OLSE01 (sample SAMEA3136764, study PRJEB25190) | human gut metagenome | biome: human gut; feature: human-associated habitat; material: faeces | place: Austria | collected 2013
TCCTATATGCAATTCATGAAAATTGAGGAATACAGATGCACTCCTCATGAATTCATGGATTGCAAAAATACACGGCGAGTTGAAATACTCCGAATTTAAGATGGAAAGGTGACGCTAATCATGAAAAAAGTATTTTCGCTGCTGTTAGCATTATCAATGTTGATAACAGGAAGTTTTGGCGTAATGGCTCAGGCTCAAACGATTGAGCCGACAAATTTTGATGAAATCAATTTTCAGATCACGTCAAAAGAAAATCCTGATGCCTACATTGAGTCGAGATTTGTTCCCGGAAATAGTGCGTACGCTCGTTCTTCAGAAGAAGATGGAAAGACATTGGTGGGCTATGTCGATGCCACAGTATATGTTGAAGAAACATATACAAAGGGTGAAGACGGCAATATTTTCACCACAGATAGTAGGCTTCTGTCAGAAGAGGAAGTTATGTCCATTGGAAAAAGTGAATTTGATGTTCCCGTACAGTCAGTGCAACCGAGGATCAGTACGATTGGTGATAAAACTACTTCTCGCGGTAAATTGACAATACGGTTTACAGTAATGGCCTATGCGGTTCTGCGGATTGGCATAGCGGAATACGCCCGGCAGGCAGCCCACCGGGCGGTTCACCGGCATGGGGCCGTTGGAGCCCCACACGACATATTCGCTCTGCTGGCGGAAACGTCCCTTTTGCGGGCGGCTGGTCATCTTATCCCAAACCACCGAGCCGCGCCAGATCCATCCGGCCCACTGCAGAGCGTCGGTGATGGACGGATACTGCCGCCAGTCGATAAACAGACAGATGGGCGCTCCCGGTTTGCAGACTTTGCGCGCGTCGGACAACCATTCGGCCATCCATCTTGTCCAGCTTCTCTGGTCCCGGTTATCCCCGTCGAAATCCGGCAGGGCGTTTTTTGGATCCATGCTGCTGTATTTTTGGTTGGTGGTGCGGTTTTTCTCCGAGGGCTTCCAGCCGCCTGAAGCGTAGGGCGGGTCAGTGATGAGCGCATTGAACACCTGCGGCTTGAATGCCCGGATGATCTGCAGCGTGTCGCCGTGCAGGATGCTCCATCCGTCCCCATCGCAGTGCTCGATCGGCAGCATGGATTCATCTATGATTTGTGTCAGTTCGTTTGTATTGGTCAGAGACATCATCCTTTCTGTTATCGCTCCATATCAGAGCGCATTTTCGGTTTTGTCGGTGTTTTCTCCGACAATTCGGTTTGCACATATTCGCTGATAATGTTGAGGGCACTGTAATAATCTACGGAACGGAAGACACGATTTGTCATCTCTTTTGCCTGTTCCTGCTGACCGTTTTCCCGCAGCAGACGGGATGCCCGTCCGAGGATCGCGAAGATATTCCCGTCTTCGCCGATCAGCTTCATCGTTGGACGCTTGGGAACAGGCGGCTTTTTTACAGATTCTTCAGACTGTACCGACACCACTTCAAAAGCGAAATGCTCTGCGTTCCAAAAATGGACATTCAAAACTCCATTGCTGATCTGGATTGCCTGCTGCTCGAAGCCTTCGCCCCAACCATCGGAAAACTGGCCTTTAAGATATTCCAGCAGATCTTCCATTTCCGGTGCGGTGAGAGATTCCCGAAGCTTCACCGTGGTACAGCCCATGAGCACTCCATTCTGGATTTCCACCGAGGGAACGGCACTCATTACCTTTGCCTTAATATCGGGATTGCGACTCTCATCGAAATACAGCATCAGATTTCCGCCGTCATCTCCATTGCGCTGTTCCACGGCTTCCTGGATACTGTCCGCATAGTAGGACATGTCGCTTCCGGTGAATAGCGTGGGATAATCGACAGTCCCATTGTTCCAACCAAATTCGTCCACATCGTTTTCGTAAAAATCCCCGGTCAGCGGGGAATAAAATTTCAGCATGCTTGGTTTTTCTTTTATTACAAACGCTCCTTTCTAACGGGAACAGGCCTCCCTTTGACGGGCAGCACGTTCCTCATACTTTTCTTTTGCCAAATCGGCGTAATCGCAGCCCTCTTTTTCCGGCAGATTCAGGATAATCCGGTATCGGCTCTGATAGAATTTCGCTATATGCTCGGCTGCCCATCGTCCCGCATAATCATTGTTGGTACAAATTTCGATTTCTTCAATTTCCGGGTGTCCGGAAAGGAAGGCTTCCAGCGCAGGCGGTGCCTTGAAGGAAGAAGAACGGGTCGATTCTCCTTCTTTTGGCGCATAAATCCCGCCAAGTGAGAGCCTCCATTTATCCGCAGTTTCCTCCAGCGTCAGGTGTGCAAGAGTCTCTATGGCCGCTTCGTACACAGCAAGCCGTTTCGATTCCTTTTTAGGCGGCAGCAGGAAACAAAACCGTTTGTCACTGCCGGATACCTCTGCCTTGAATGGTTTTCCTCTTGTATAAGTACCGCGAAGAAATGCATACCGGGCAGCACCGGCTTCATCCTTGCCAACGAACACGGCATTATGGTGGTCGGCACTCTCGTAGAGGATACCGGCTCGGAAGCAGGCTTCAATCACCTTGCGGTCGATTCCGCGTTTCATAAGGTAGGCCGATACTCTGCGGTTGCTTTCCGCTGCCGGAGGAAGAACAAATCTCTTTTCCTGTTCAGGCAGGGGAGGCGGCGGAACATAGCCGGGGCTTTCTTTGCAGAGGGTCAGTACTGCATCTACGAACCGCATTTCTTCCACCTTGACGAGATAGTCGAGAGCGGACTTACCGCCAATATCCCGGCTTTTCCAATGGAAATTAGAGGTTTCTCCGTTGATTTTGAAGCTGTCATGTGTCCGGAGCTGAAATTCTCCGCGGCTGCCGGCCTTGACCAGTTCTTCGGGGCGATATCGCTGCAAAAATTCAATGGCGGTCATCTGTCTTGCTGCAAGGATTTGTTTTTTGGTTACTCCGGGCATAGGGTTCTTCCTTCTTTCTGAAATTAAATGACAGCCGCTCGCAGGGCTTTTGCCTGATCGGTTCTTTCCCACGGAAATTCTGGCTTTCCAAAATGGCCGTAAGCGGCTGTCTGCGTATATCGAGGTGTTAAAAGATCAAGCCGGGAGATAATTTCGGCCGGAGTTAATCCAAACACCAGCTTTACGGCTTCAGCCAGACAATCGTCGGCGCAGACCATGTCGGTACCGAAGGTGTCTACCTCCACCATGACCGGCTCGGCTTTTCCAATGGCATAAGCCAGTGTAATCTGACATTTTGCGCACAAGCCTGCCGCTACAAGGTTCTTAGCGATGTACCGAGCCATGTATGCACCGGAACGATCCACCTTGGTGGAATCCTTTCCAGAGAACGCACCTCCGCCGTGAGGGGCAAACACGCCGTAACTGTCCACCATGAGCTTTCGTCCGGTGAGACCGGTATCGGCCTCCGGGCCGCCAAGCACAAATCGTCCGGAAGGGTTCAGGAGGATTTTCGTATCCTCGTCCGGGGGCATGGCCTGTAATGCCGGAGTCAGCACTTTATCGGTCAGCTCCCAATAGAGCTCATCTATAGGCTTCTTCGGACTGTGCTGGGCGGAAAGAACAATGGTGTCCAGCCGCAGGGGCTTCCCATCCTCGTCATATTCCACCGTGACCTGAGCCTTTCCGTCCGGGCGCAGGCCCTGTATCATCCCAGATTTTCGGGCAAAGGTGAGGGTACCGGTGAGCCGATGAGCCAGCACAACCGGCAGCGGCATCATCTGCGGGGTTTCGGAACAGGCATAGCCCACCATCACGCCCTGATCTCCGGCTCCCAGCTGCTGGACGGAGCGATTTTTCCCGAGATTTCTTCTTTGTTCCAGCGAACAGTTCACTCCGGCGGCAATATCCAGACTCTGCTTGTGGATGAGACATTGAACGGCAAACCGGGATGGTTCGTAGCCTACCTTTCGGAGAACCGAATGAGCGATCTGCGTGATGTCCGGCTCAAACAGGCTCGTGATCTCTCCGGCCACGATGATCTGCCCCTTGGTGGTCAGCACTTCGCAGGCCACACGGGAGAGGGCGTCGTGGGAAAGACATTCGTCCAGTACGCTGTCGGCGATCAAATCGCACAGCTTGTCCGGATGCCCTTCCGTAACGGATTCTGCGGTATAAAATTGATTCATAGCATTCTCCTTTATCGTTCTTGATCGGGGGATCTTTTGGCTTTTGCTTTTCTTTCCGGGGATATCACGGGGTTCATTCGAATACACAGAATCCCACCGGGCGTGTTGATAAACTTTTCCGGAGATCGGAACATCTGCTGATATTTTTGAATCTGCTGTTCCGTAAGGCCGGAGAAGTTTTCACCCTGAATACCGCAGATGAAAAAGGTTCCGGCTATGATCTCATAATCTCCTAAAACACGATTTAAGGGGAGCCCCAGGATCTTTCCCTCGTCATTGCAGATGAGCGCCACAGGATCCTCCCACGGATAAAGGGCCTGAATCGGGCCGCCCACAAGCGCCTGCATAGCGTGAAGATTGTCCTCTATTTCAACAGGCCGAGCTGCCTTGTTGGGTTCTACCAGCACAATCCGCATCACTTTACCTCCAGCGAAAAAGGCTTAAGGCTTTTTTCGATTTCCCCGTAATCTTTGAAGTTTACTTCACAGCCTAACAGGTAAGAGACCGCTTCATTCCATTCCTTTAAGGAATAGTGCTCCTTGCGTTCCATCCGATATAAATCTCCCAGAGCTGCCCACTTGACGTCCGACAGCAGACGAAGGTTAGGAATAGAGGTGCGATGCAGCTTGGCTAGGTAGTCTAACAGTACGATTTTTTTCAATCAATCCCTCCGATACAACAAAAATAGTTATCGCTCGTCACCGCTTTTGGGATGGCGAGGCTTTTTCTGAGGAGCTGCTTTCTTAGGCGGTTCCTGCTGCGTACGACGGACAGCGTCCAGCACAGGGGCTGTGTCAATCCCGTTCTGTCGGCATCCGTGAAGGATTCCGCCCAGATAGGACAAGGATGGCAGTGCGGGAACGTCCTTGAATGGGGAGTTCATCGTATAAGCCATGATCTCTCGCCGGACGCCGTCCGAAGTGATCACAGTGACGGCGTCTTTTCCATATAAATAAGGGAAGCCCTCATAGCGATCCAGACGCTGTTCATCCCGCCTTGAGATCCGCCAGAGAACACCGTCCACGAAGCTGCCCTGCTCCGGGAGAATCGTGGCAACGCCATTCCCGCCGCCGTTCATGCAAAAAGCAAGGCGGTATCCCTCCAGACGAACAGGCTCCACCACCTCTGCATCGGGGCAGCGGAAGGCCATTTGATTCAGATTCATGTTGGATCCATATGCAAAATAATGCTTTTCTTCGATTTCTATCACCTCTGTCGTTCTTGGCTTCGGCGCTCCTGCAGGCTGGCATATTGTGCTTTGCCATATCGCCAAGCCCGGTCGCCGGGGAGATTCGAGAGCAGATGCTCACGCACATTCTTGTATTCCGGGCCGATGAGCCCAAGGCGCAGCAGAAAGGTACGGAAGGTAAACGCCGGGTTTTCGCTGATCTCGGTTTTTCGCATTACCGTTCGGCTTTGGTTGATGGCCTGTGCGGAAATCGCCAGAGCCAGCGTAATGTTTGCCCGTACCTTACCGGCATGGAGTGTGCTTTCAAAGCAGCGCCATTCCAGCGTACCCCGGTAAAACACAGAATGTAGGTTTAAGGCATGGTAGCGGGTCCAGTTGTAGTGTTCGCTGCTGCCGTCCGCGCCTCCATACCATTCCTGTTTGAGACGATCCATGGTGGTATTTTTCGGTAGCTTGCGGATTTTTTCCAGCATCGGTTCCCGTACCTTTCGGCACCAGCGCTGCACGCGGCTTTCATTGACATTTAAGGCTTTGAACAGGATATCCTCTTTGGAATACATAATGGAAAGAGCATTTTTCAAGCTCTGCGGGGTATGCTTGGAGGCGTCCACATGGACGTGCATCCCACAGCTTTGATTTACCACAGCTCCGGCATGACGAAGAATCCGGACAATCTCCTGCAGCTTTCCCATTTCTCTGTATTCCAGTTTCGGTGAATTCATCTCGACCTTATAGGTGCCATCGTCTATGGGGATCTGCTGTCGTCCAACCTGATGTGTAGCGTGGATGCTGGAGTCGTAAACGAAGCGCCATATTTTCCCTTCGTTGTCTGTGATCTCCCATGGGTCGTAGGTTCGGGAAGAATTGGAATGACAGGCAGTCGTGCCGAACAGGGAAGCCACGGCTTCCGCTGCTTTCTGGCGGGAAAGACCGGTCATCTCGATTTCACAGCCGAAATATTGGTCTTTTAAGTCAATCGATGGCAGTCACCTCCCGATTGGCGGCGGAGAGCCTTTTTCCTATGGCCTCCACGACGGTGACCGTAACGCCGTTTCCGGCCTGCTTGTAAAGCTGAGCGTCCGACTGAATGGTCAGCACTTTTTCAATGCGGTCATCCTGCCAGCCCTGCAGCCGCAGACACTCCTTCGGCGTGAGACGACGAATACGACAGCCGTTCCAAACACCGGAGGCTTCTCCCCTGTGTTTATGGAAGCTGCCGCTTTGCCCTGCGGTAAGGCATCGGGCATATGGGGTAACCGCAGGATCCTCATTCATATCTACGAAACATGGAGTCCCTTGGTCGCTGCTTGTGGTAAGAGTATGAGCAATCGTCCTCCCAACCCTGCCGCGCCGGGTATTCTGCTGGGCATAGGCCAGATTGATACTGTCGCCGGGATACGCCATTTTATATCCCTTTTTTGTGTTTTCCTTGATGGGCAGGCCGCCCACCTCGTACAAGCCGGTTTTTCCGCCAAAACCGCCTGCTTGCGCGGCAAGGGTGCAGCTTACTCCGTCTGCGGAATAGACGCGGTTTCCCTGTGTTCCGGGCAGGACTTGTACAAGAGATGAGCCTGCTGTTTCGGTGAAAGGAAATACTTTTCCTCGACATCGCTCATCAAGATATCCGACAAGATACACTCTGCGGCGGGATTGGGGGACGCCAAAATCTTTGCTGTTGAGCACCTGCCATTCCAGACCATACCCCAGTCTGTCCAGCGTATGGAGGATGGCCGCAAACGTCCTGCCCCCGTCATGACTAAGCAATCCGGGAACATTTTCAAGGAGCAGATACGCAGGCCTTTTTGCCTCAGTCAGCCGGGCAATTTCAAAGAACAAGGTACCTCTCGGGTCTGCAAAGCCTCCGCGGTTCCCGGCAGTCGAAAAAGGCTGGCAGGGAAATCCTCCGCACAGGAGGTCGAAGTCGGGAATTTCGTTCGGATCGGCTTTTTTGATATCTTCACAGAACCACTCTCCTTTGGTATCAAACAGAGTTTCATAGCTTCGGTTGGCCTTTTCGTCAATTTCACAATGGCCGATACAGGTAAATCCTCCGGCGCGGGTGAGCCCCTCTCGGAACCCGCCGATGCCGGAGAACAGGTCAATATATCGTATTGTCTTTCCGATCACACTCCTATTACAATAAATTTGGATCTGGAGCCCGGCAGCCATCCGGGCTTCACTCCATCTCTTGCCTAAGCTACAATAAGAGGAGCAGCTGGTTGACCACACACTCCTTGGTGCTTTTATGTCCGTAAATAAGACTGTCAGCCATCCTCTTGTTGTAGCGTTCGGTTTAGCAGGTTGAGCCACCGTACATCGGGGTGTTCGTGTCACGCAATAGATTGAATCGGCAATGAGAAAAAGATGGATTCCGGTTGCATGATTTTTGTATTGGAGGAATGACAATGAACGCCGTTGGCATCGATGTTTCCAAAGGCAAGAGCATGATTACAGTCATGCGTCCCGGTAAGGAAGTGGTGATTGAACCCTTTGAAGTAAGTCACACCGACAGTGAACTGATCGACCTGGCAAAGGTGATCCAAAGCCTGGACGGTGAGACCCGTGTAGTCATGGAGGCAACCGGCAACTACCACTTGCCTATAGCCTGGATGCTGCACGATGCTGGTATTTATGTTTCCGTAGTCAATGCGATGCTGATCCGCAACTACGGCAACAACACGATTCGTAAGGGAAAGACTGACAAGAAGGACGCCCAGAAAATTGCCAACTATGCAATTGACAACTGGACGGAGTTGCCGCAGTACTTTCCCGAAGAAGATGTTCGGATGATGCTGAAGAACTGCTACCGTCAGTACGAACACTTCTCCAAAATTCGGACAATGATGAAAAACAACCTCATTTCCCTTCTGGATGTTACTTTTCCAGATGCAAACCGCCTGTTTAGCAGTCCCAGACGGGCTGATGGCAGTGAAAAGTGGCTGGATTTCATAGAAACCTTCTGGCATTGTCAGTGCGTCTGTGGGCTTACTCCAGCGGCATTCACGAAGAAATACCAGAAGTGGTGCAAGAAGCACGGTTACAATTTCAGCGAAGATAAAGCATTGGACATCTATGCTTCTGCCTGTGGTCATGTCTGCGTAATGCCGAAAACGGATGACACTGAGTTCATGATGCAGCAGGCAATACTCCAGCTGAAGACCGTCTCCAAGACTCTGGCCGCACTCCAGCAGCAGATGCAGACTCTTGCCGAGAAGCTGCCGGAATACCCGGTAGTCATGCAGTTGTTTGGTGTCGGCCCGATTCTCGGCCCACAGCTCATGGCTGAGATTGGAGACGTCAGACGGTTCCATTCAAAGAAAGTACTGGTGGCCTTTTCAGGCATTGATGCACCGCCTTGCCAGTCTGGAACCATGGAGGTCCGAAGCAGAAGCATTTCCAAGAGAGGCTCTTCCTCGCTGCGCAGAACGATTTTTCTTGTCATGAGTGTGATCCTGCAGCAGAAGCCTTTGGATGAACCTGTGTACCAGTTCATGGACAAGAAACGAGCCGAGGGAAAGCCCTACAAGGTGTACATGATGGCCTCCGCCAACAAGTTCCTGCGGATCTACTACGCCACCGTAAAGGCTTATCTGGATGCTTTAGACGCCGAGTAACCAACTCCTATATTCGATGGATAGCTGCCGTTTCAAAAACAAAACGCCGAGCAGCTTGGTTGAGGTATGCCTTTTTTGCAAAAAACATTTTCAAATTTTCTCAATTTAAGACTTGACTTTTATTAGCAGGTCTTCTTTTAAAATCTGTGAACAGTTAAGACAGAATCAAGCGGCATCCCCCCTTTCAAATAGTGAAATAAAATGTATATGAAAACAGCCTGCAGGAATCGGTTTTCCCAATCCTGCAGGCTGTTGTCGGCTTTTCTTATGCGTAGGCTTCTTCCTCGTCTATGGAAGGCGCGCCGGATTCCTCTGCGGCATCAAGCGGGTCATCCTCATGCGTGGAATCCTCATCGGCTGTGAGCTCCCGGCAGCTTTCTGTCTGTTCTTCGTACTCAGCGGCTCTGGCGGCTTCAAATTCTTCTTCGGCTTCCTCCAGCGCCTGTTCGATCAGACCGACGACGAATTCCTTTTGGGTGAGACGGCGGTGATAGGCCTTCTCATAGGCTTCAAGGTATTCCTTCACCCTCTGAAACAATTCCTCGCTTACCTGAAATGCCAGTGTTCTTCCTTTTTCCATGACTGTGACAGCCCCTTTCTCATAATGCTCGGTGATGATCATTTCGATAAATTTGCTCATGGTGCTTTCGGTCTCCCGGATCTCCTCGCTGATCCTGTTGTGCAATTCCAGCGGGATCTTACAGGTAACGCCTTTGGTTTCCATGCTCCCATCGCTCCTTTTTTGCTTTCTTTCCCTTTCGGGCAACACAAGCATATCGGAAAGCTGCGGATAAAGCTATTACCAAGACCAACAACCTTTCAGACGAAGCAGGGGCAGCATACGTCACAAGCAATAAAGGCTATGTCGGGGTTATTCCTCTCCCATCAGAGAACCGAGAAAGCCCATCATCTGCTCCGGAATGGCCTTTTCCTGCTGTACCGCAGGCTGGGAAGGGAGCGCTTTGAGTTCTTCCCGTAAAACCCGGCGCAGGGTAGTTTCCAAGACGTTTTTCCTTTCGCTCTCCAAGATGGCCTGCACCAAAAAGGTGCTTTTCTGACCTTCCGGCACGGCCTGCAGGATCGCCCACGCCCGGCGGTGATCCTCATTTCGGAGGTTTGGTCGGAACATAAAAAGGGGCCTGTTCATCCTTTGCCCAAACCGCCCGAGAACTGCCCCAGAATCCGTTCAAATCCTTCGGCGTTTACACGGTCGTCTGTCAGTGCAAAAACCCGACACAGGCCGTCCTGTGGGCTCACATTGCCCTTGACCACCGATGCACCTCCGCCCAGCATCACGACCGGGATGGCTTTGAGGTCGAATCCCGATTCCATGACTGCCGAGAGCAGCCGTTCGGTGTAAAGACGGCCCTGTCTCCGGATGATGGATCGGGCCTTTTCGTCCATGCTGCAGGGCTTTCCGGCCAGCACTCGTTCCACCTGGGCGTCGGTAACAGACAATCCGACATCCCGGCGAACCTGTTCCTTTGTTTCGTCGATGCATCGGATCATGCCGAGCTCCAGACTGCGGCAGGTCGAGGCATTGGGAACGCCGTTATCCAGCCGCATGAGGTCCACCGTCCAGCCGCCGATATCCATAAGCAGCACAGAAGGCTCGTTCTGGATGAGCTCCGGGTGAATAGCGATGGCAGAATATCCCTGAGGGAACAGCTTAACATCCTCGATGGTTATTTTGTAGGGTACTCCCTCGAATTTAAAGCACACCGGCTGAGAAGAACGAAGCAGGTACTCTCGGAAGAATTTCTTTTCTCGGCCGAATCCGGCCAGAGGCAGACCGGCGGCAAGGGTTACGGAACACTCTGTGTTTTCTCCGCGCTGCTTGATCTCTCTTGCAATGGCTGCAAGGGTAAGCAGGTAATAATTGTCGTTCTCTGTTTTATTCCGCAGAATCGGCTGCCTGCCGGTTCCGCACACATAAAACTTCCCACCGTATTCCAGCGTGTTTTGCAGGGTGTAGGGTTCATGGCTGTAAACAGCGATACCGGCTGGAAAAGAAAAATGCCGTGTCTTGATGGCGTAATAGCCGTGGTCGATTCCGATGTTCATGGTTTTTAACATCCTTTCCCGATGATTGTTGAAAGTTTAAGTTTCTGCTGGTTTTGACCGAGCTTACCGGAGAGATATATATTCTTTCCCAGCCAAGTAAGTAACTTAGAGGGGGAGAGAGTGTGAGAGAGGGGGGGAGGCGAAAAATCGCCGCGAAAAAACGCCCCGGCAGACCTGCCGAGACGCTTCTAAAAAAGGGCGCACTACCCCCTTGTACTTTGAGGGCTTGAAATTTGCCCGTTTCGCAATTCGTCAATCTATCTATGAAGCCGTCGGAAACTTTTACAGTTCCGACAGCGGGGAAAAAGGTATAAAACGCAAAAAAGCGGGGCCTCTGTCTGAAAAAATCAGACGGAGACCCCGCTGCGGCGGATCTTACTGCGGTTTTCTGTTTGGACATCTACGGTGAAACGGTTTCCCGCATTTTGCTCAAAAAGCCCGAAAACCCGCATAAACACTAGAAAAATTGGGTGACATCTTTTTTGTCACCCAATCATGGCTGGGCTGGCGGGATTCGAACCCACGAGGTGACGGAGTCAAAGTCCGTTGCCTTACCGCTTGGCGACAGCCCAATATTCAATACCCCAAGAGTATAGCATATTTCAGGCCGTTAGTCAAACGTTTTAAGCAAAGAAAAGCCGCGCGCAAACAGGTTTTCCTTCTGCGCACGGCTCCATATCCTTCTTTGAAATTATTCCGCTTTCAGCGTGTAGCGCTTGTACGGGCGGTCTGCAATGCCGCCGGAGATTGACATCGTAGATTCCGTCTCCAGCGTGAGCGCGTCACCCTCAAATGTGAAGATCATTCGTCTGCCGCCTGCGGATTCCGCACAGCGAACTTCGAGCTCAAAGCGCTTGTCACTGCGCCAGCGACCCACAGCGCCGTAGGTACGGCCGCCGAGCGTAAAGCTCGTGAAGTGGCTCTGAAGGCCGATCTCCGCCGTAAATTCGCCGTTATCCTGCTCGAAAACGAGATTTGCTTTTTCGGGAGCAAATTCCAAGCGCAGCGTCTTTGTCACACCGCCCTGCGGGGCCACAATCCACACACCGCCGATGAAATCGACAAGCCCCGGAACTTCCTCCGTAAACGCGAATTTCTTACCCTCAATCTCTTTTTCGGACCACGGGTTGCGGGAAGACAGCATCGGCGTGATCTCCGCTCTTTCCAAGCGCTTCTTCAAAACGTGCGCCATGGGGCTTTCCGGCAGCGTCTCCTCGTCCGTGATAGCCGGCAGCAGCGCCTCCCACGCGCAGGTCAGCTGCTCCTGCTGGTTGGAGGAGGAGCTCTGCAAAATGAGCACGGTGCCTTTGTCCTCAAACACCACGCCGTACTGGCCGAACGCGCCGTCCGCGCGGAACACATGCTCCGGCACGCAGCGCCAGAACTGGAAACCGTAACCGCAGCGCCAGTCGGGGTTATCCGAATTATTCGCCGGACTGATCGTCGAGACCTGATTTGCGCTCGCCATGTCGAACCATTCGGCGTTTAAAAGCTGCTTGCCCTCCCACTTGCCGTGCCGGGAAACAAACAAAATAAAGCGCGCCATGTCTTCGGTCTTCAGGCGGCTGCCCGCGCCGCCCATTTCAATGCCGTCCGGCAGGCAGAAGCACTCAACATTCTCAATGCCGAGCGGCTCAAAAAGACGCGGCGTAAGGTACTCGAACAGATTCTCACCCGTGCGGCGCTTCAGCGCGGCGCACAGCATGTTCGTGCCGGCGGTGTTGTACATAAAGCACGTGCCGGGCTTATATTTAAACTCGTGCGAAAGAAAATTTTTAATCCAATCCGGCTCATTCACGTCGAACGTATTGATCTCCGTCTCGTGGCCGCAGGACATCGTGAGCAGATCACGCACCGTGCAGGTAAGCAGATTTTCGCTCGGATTTTCCGGCATCTTGTCCGGGAACAGCTCGCTCAAGCGATCGTCAAGAGACAGCGCTCCCTCCTGGCACGCAAAGCCGATGGCCGTGGAGGTCAGCGCCTTTGTAAAGGAGAACATCATGTGCGGCGACGCCGGGTTATACGGCTTCCACCAGCCTTCTGCGCACACCTTGCCGTGGCGCAGCAGCATCATGCTGTGCAGTTCAAGCCCTCTGCTTTCTGCAAGATCGATAAATTTCAATATGCCTTCGGAATGAATACCCACGCTTTCCGGCGTAACTCTTTCCAATATCATAAATATAACCACCTTCCGTTTGATACTTTAATCATAGCACAGCCGCCCGCCCGTTTCCAGTAAAAAGAAAATTCCCCCCCGTAAAATTCACTGTCAGAAATTTAGTGAAATTGCGGGGTATTTTTTACGAAAACACCTTTTCCGTGTTCTGCACGCGCAGAAACAGCGTTAGGATCATGCCGAGCATCATCAGGCCCGCCATGGCAAAATACAAGATGCGGATACTCGTGTTTTCCACCAGAATGCCGCCGAGGTTCTGCATTAAAATGGCACTCATCGCGTCCGTAGCGCTGATAACGCCCAGCGCCGTGGAAACGGAACGCACCTGCACAACGCCGCGCACGATCTTCAATAAGATCATCCCGAACAGCGTAGAACCGATAGCACGCAAAACCAGCATGGTCACAACCGCAACAAACGCGTTCGGCGCCGTGGCGTACAGCAAAAACTGCGCCACCATAATAGCAAACGCCAAAAGCATCAGCGTGCGCCCTGAAAAGCGATCCATAAATTTGTACGAAAACAAAATGACAGGCAGCTCAACAATCGTACTGAAAAACAGCACTGTGCCCACCGCACCCGTTGGCATGCCGAGCTCCTGCAATAAAATGGGGCTGTATGTCATGTTGAGGTTTGAGCAGCCCGAAAAAACAAACCCGATGATGACGAACAAAATGTACATCGGCGCACAGAGAAATGAAAACTGCTTGCCCGCCGCAGCCTTTGCCGCTTCCGTATCCGTAAACGAAATGTCGTCCGTGCCGAGGAAACCCACAATGGCCAGCACCGCCGAAACGGAGACCGAAACAAAAATCAGCTGCGGGCTCGTAAATTCCATCATGGCGCAGGCCACCTGTACGGCCGCCGCATAACCGAACGTGCCCCAAATACGAATGGTACCGTAGCGGTACTTCGTCGAGGTTGCCATGCGCTCGCTCACCGGCGAAAGCGATGAGATAAACCCCATGATGCAGCCGTTTAAAAGGAACAGCAGCATCGTTTCGCGCACCAGCGCAAACAAAATGCCGAACACCGCCACGCACGCCATCATCACCGTACAGATAAGCCGCGGCTTTCGCAGCTTATCATTGATATACCCCACGATCGGGATCAGCACCACGCCGAACAAGCTCGAAGCCGACATGATGAAGGACATCTCCGCTTTCGATTTGCCGATGCCCGTCAGATACATAGACAGCACCGAGGTAAACACGCCCAAGCTCCAGTAAAAGAAGAAATAGGTCAGGGCATACGCCGGGTAACTGCCACGAAACGTTCGCTTGCTTTTTTCCATCTCAATCCAACCGCCTTCCCAAAATTTAGGGCGCACGCCGCACACAATGTGCAGCCCTTCCCCTCAAGGCTTATTTACGTCCATCATACCAAATCCCCCGTTGCGTTTCAAGCTTTTTGCGCGCGGAAAAGCTTTTATTTTTGCAAAGCGGTAAAGAGATACTCCCGGACGAAAAAACGAAGCAGAATACGGTGCAGACCTTTGAAAATAAGTGCAAAATAAGCAACCACGTTCTACCTTAACTGCGAGGCGATGTTCGGAAGCACTCCCGTTTTTTCTTTTCCGATGTGACAGAAGAAGCGTTTCATAAAAGTGTCAGAGAAATCTTTTTCGCCCATGTTACTCAACTGTCGGTCGGTTGCTTGTGCGGGTGGACTATGGTATGCTAAAGAAAAGTCCTAAGGGGAGGAAAATTTATGAATTTATCAAAAATAGGACAGTTTATCAGCCGGCGCAGGATGGCCATGGGTCTTACGCAGGCTCAACTGGCCGAACGACTGAATGTAACCGATAAAGCGGTCTCTAAGTGGGAACGTGGCAAAAGCCTGCCCGACGTGACGCTTTTCAGCCGTGTGGCTGCGGAGCTGCGCGTCAGCGTTGTGGAGCTTCTCAGCGGCGAACTCATGAACGTGGTTCGCAGCAGCAATCTGGACGAGGCCGTCGATTGGGATGGAAAAGCAGCTCAGGCCACACCTCTCACCTTACGCCGGGATGATCCTGCGGATTTACTGGTTTCGCCCTACTTGTTCGGCTGCAACCTGGAGCACACGCGCTCCTGCATCTATACCGGCCTATCTGCCCAGATGGTTCGCAATCGGAAGTTCGCCGGGAAGCCCACGGCTTGCGAGGGCTGCGCCATAGAATGGTTTCCCTTGGGGGAACGTGGCGTGTTTGCCTTGGATGAACCCTACACCCGCCACGGAGAAGGCTACCACATGAAACGGACCCTCGAATGTAATTCCGTCGGTATTTTCAATCCCTACTGCGGGGAAGCTGTCGGCATGGGTCAGCATGGCATCACAATATCCCAAGGGCAACCGTATCTGTTCGGAATGGTGGTTAAAACCCAAGAATCGGTGAAGTTTACGGTTTCATTGACAGATCGGACCGGGAAGAACGTCTACTGCCGTGCCACATCTGTAGGTGGCGGCGACGATTGGACCCGTTTAGAGGTGGAGCTCACCCCGCAGGCCGCTGACCCTGATGCCGACCTGCGAATCTGCTGGGAGAATGCGGGTTATGTCTGCGTAGGAGCCGTTTCTTTGCTGCCCAAGGATCACTTCCACGGAATGCGCCGCGATGTGGTGGAAGCCATGAAGGATTTGGGCATCAAGGTTCTGCGCTGGCCGGGCGGCAATTTTGCCGGGGAATTCAACTGGATGGACGGCCTTTTGCCGGCGGATATGCGTGCGCCGTTCCAGTCCTATTTGGGTCTGGAGACTCAACCTCACACCATGGGCTACGATTTCAGCGAGATTAATACCGATGACTTTATCGCCCTGTGCCGAGAAATCGGTGCCGAGCCGTTTATCACCATCAACCCCTGTTGGAACACCCCCGATGAGAACGCCGCTTGGGTGGAATACTGCAACGGCGATGCCTCAACTCCCTACGGAAAACTCCGAGCCAACCGGGGTCACCAAGAGCCTTACAACGTGCAGTTTTGGTCATTGGGTAACGAATTCGGCTATGGTCACATGGAGGGCGACAACACTCCTGCCGGGTACTGCCAGATCGCACTGGAGAACGGCAAAAAAATGCTGGAGGCCTCACCCGGTCTCAGCCTGTGCTCCTCGGGACCCTATCCTAACAAGGAATGGGCAGAATTTTCAGCCAAGCCGCTTGCCGGGATTTCTCAGATGATTTCCCAGCACTATTATGGCTACGACCCTCATTACACCGACCTTTCCACCGTAGAGGAGGAATATAACCGGTGCATGGCTTCTGTCTCCCGGATGCGGGAGCTGATTCACCAGTCCCGGCAGTGGCTGGAGCCTTCTATACGCATTTCCATGGACGAGTGGAATGTGTGGTATGCCTGGTACCGTCCCTCCAGTGTTACCGACGGTATTTATGCGGCGCTGGTTCTGCACATGTTGATGGAAGAGGCGGAAAAAAGCGGGATAGCCCTTGCGTGTCACTTTCAGGCGATCAACGAGGGAATGCTGTGTGTGAAACCGGATCACGTGAGCTTGACAGCGCAAGGACAAGTGTTCTCCTGGATGAATCGCTGGCACATGGGTAATCGTCTGTGCTCCGCGTCTCAAGAAGCCGTTATTACCGTGGATCGAGAGGGTCGGGTGTCCGCCACGGTGGTGAACGCCGCATTTCACCGCGAAAAGCCGGTGGACTTCTCTTCCTTTGGACCTTGCAGCGAGGCGGTGCTCTTCTCCAGTGACACCGTGTTGCCTCCCTCCTCATTTACCCAGTCAAACGTTCTGGACCAAGCTGCGGGTGGAACCTTGCAAATGCCGCCGCACAGCGTTTTGTTCTTGCGCTTTTAAGAAGAAAGTTTTTATTCGAACGATCGGGGAATACGGGCAAAACAGCCGGGCTGTGAAGTGCTTTCGGACTTGAACTGCGGCGAGGATGTTTCGTGTTGTATCGCTTTTTTCTTGACGCAAGAGTGCTTTGCCGTTATAATGAGAAAAAGTGAAATTTAAAGGGGGCACCACGATGGCAGACATTCGGGCATTTCATGCCATGCGGTACACAAAATCGGCGGGAGAAGCGAAAGAACTGACCTGTCCGCCGTATGACATCATCAGTGAAGCGGAGCGCGCGGCGTTTTTGGAAAGAAACCCGCACAACGTCATACGCCTGGAGCTGCCGCGCGGCGAAGAACCGTATAAGACCGCCGGCAAGACGTTGCACACGTGGCTTTCCGACGGCACTTTGCGCTGTGACAAAGACGCAGGTCTTTATATCTACGAGGAAGAATTCAAAACCGACGTAGACCATGGCGAGGTGCGCAGCCTAAAGGGCATCGTGTGCCTTGTGCGCGTGGAGGATTTTTCCGCGGGCGTTGTGCTGCCGCACGAGGAGACGCTCTCTAAGGCGAAAAAGGACCGTTTTGAGCTGATGAAGGCGACGAACTGCAACTTCAGCTCGATTTACTCTTTGTATCAGGACGAAAAGGGTGAGACGCAAAAGCGCATCGACCGCCTTTCCGCCGGCACGCCGTACTGCGAATTTTCAGACGGACTTGTCACACACCGCCTGTGGATTGTGAATGACAAGCAGGCGCTGGAAGCGTTCCGCGCCGATTTTGCGCCGCGCAAATTGTACATTGCGGACGGGCATCACCGCTATGAAACCGCAATTCATTACCGCGATTACTGCCGCGAAAACGCCGTTTGGGCGCCGGGCAGCGAATTCGTCATGATGACGCTCGTCGATATGGCACACCCGGGGCTTGTGGTGTTCCCAACGCACCGCCTTGTGCGCGGCATTGAGGGCTTTTCCGCCGAAAAGGTACTTGAAAGCTGCGGGGAATACTTTCAAATCGAGACGCTTGCGGACAAAAGCGAGATTGAGCCGCGCATGAAAAATGCGTATGATGCCGGGCAAAAGGCGTTCGTATTCGTGTATAAAAACGGGGACAGAATGAACTACGCGCTGCTGATTTTGAAAGACGCGGCGGTCATGGAAGAATTTATGCCCGAAAAGAGCGAGGCCTCGCGCGGGCTGGACGTCAGCGTTTTGCACACGCTCATTTTGGAGCGCGCCCTCGGGATTGATCGCGAAAATATGGCGAGTCAGAAAAACTTGACGTATACGCGCGATTTGAACGAAGCGCTTTCCACGGTTGAAAGCGACGAGATGCAGTGTGCATTTATTTTGAACCCCACGCGCGTGGAGGAGATCGGCGCGGTAGCGGCTGCGGGCGAAAAGATGCCGCAGAAGTCCACGTATTTTTACCCGAAGCTTATCACAGGGCTTGTAATGAACAATTTGGAAACGCCTGTGGAAGATTAAAATTTATTTTTAATAAGTCAAGCGCTGTGCTTTCATTCAAGCATGACGCTTGATTTTATATAGCAACACAGAAAACAATCCTTTTCAACCATGCCGCTTTTCACGTCAAAGCAGATACCGGACGCGCCACTGTGTATTTCCGTAAAACTTTGTAACGTGTATAATTCCCCGCATTTCTCAAATACTACCCATACCGAAACTTTGAAAACAAGGGAGATTTGAGATATGAAGGCAACCGGTATCGTCAGACGTATGGATGATCTCGGGCGCGTGGTGGTGCCGAAAGAGCTGCGCCGCACCATGAAGATCAGCGAGGGCACGCCGCTTGAAATTTTCATCGACAAAGACGGCAGCATCATCTTCCGCAAATACTCGCCCGTGGGAGAACTGAACGAAAGCGCCAAAAACATGGCGGAGTGCATCTCGGCGGCAAGCGGCATCGGCACCGCCGTGTGCGACCGCGACCGCATCATCGCAACGGCAGGTATCCCGAAAAAGGATTTGCTGGATAAGCCTGTCTCCAAGCAATTGGATGAGCTGATGCGCCGCAAAAAGGCATTCATCTCCTCCGGCGAGGACACCGTTTTAGCGGCGGAGGGCGGGCTGCGCACCGCAAACGCAGCGTTCCCCATCTCCTGTGCGGGCGATTTGTGCGGCATGTTCCTGCTCATTAAAGACGAAGACGCAAAGCCCGGCGAAACGCAGGAGCATTTGCGGCTCGGCAAGCTCGCGTCCGATTTCTTAAGCCGCGAAACAGTCGAGTAACATGGAAAGAGTCGCTGAAAGCTTTTGATCCAACTTTTTTCAAAAAGTTGGCAGTTTCCAAAGGCAGCGCCTTTGGTCGAGCTCCGCAGAAAGCGAAATCTTTTTGCCGACTGATATAATTTATCCTCTCCCGGCGTAGCCAGGAGAGGATTTCTCTATAATATGAAAAAGGTGCTGTGAGGTTCGTTAGCTCGCTGTATTTCTCCCTCCGTCAGCTTCGCTGACAGCTCCCTCATCAGAAGAAGTCTGCTATATATTTCTCAAATCCTGCCGAATTCTATCCTTTTCAAAAGGAATTTAAAAGTTTATTGCAAAAAAGCATTTTCGAAATATACAACATGCATAAACTTCAAACACACAAAATAGAATATCTGTATAAATCGCAATTCATCATTGCAATATCTGGCAATATGATATATAATTAAAGAGCAATCTCAAATTGAAATTGTAAATTATACATATAAGGGGTGTTTTCCATGAACACATATCCGGCTAAGAACATCATCAACGTTGCTATGGCAGGCCATTCCGGCGCCGGCAAGACCTCCCTCGCGGAAGCTATGCTTTATCTTGCAGGCGCATCCGATCGTCGCGGTAAAGTAGGCGAGGGCAACACGGTCTGTGATTCCGACCCGGAGGAGATCCGCCGCAAGACGTCTGTCTCCACGGCCGTGGCACCGTTTGAATGGAAAAATAAAAAGATCAACCTGCTGGACACCCCGGGTCTTTTCGACTTCCAGGGCGGTCTGTATGAAGCCGCACGCGCGGCAGAATCCGTTGTCATCGTGCTTGCAGGCAAGAGCGGCGTTTCCGTCGGTACGGAAAAGGCTTTTGCGGCAGCGGAAAAGCGCGGCCTGTCTAAGATTTTCTTCGTAAACGGCCTGTGCGATGAAGGTTCCGACTTCTATAAAGTGTTCGAAGATTTAAAAGCGAGCTTCGGCCCGTCCGTCTGCCCGATTGTTGTGCCGTATTTTGAGGACGGCAAGGCAGATAAATATATCAATATGCTGGAATATAAGGCGTACGATTACTCCGGCGGCAAGCCTGTACAGGTAGATATGCCGAACATGGGCGCCCGTCTTGAGGGTCTGCGTACCGCCATTTACGAGGCCGTCGCCGAAACGAGCGACGAGCTGTTCGAGAAATATTTCTCCGGCGAAGAATTCACGCCGGAAGAGGTTATCGTCGGTGTTTCCCAGGGTGTTAAAAGCGGCACCATCTCGCCCGTATTCTGCGGCGACGCTATGCTTATGCGCGGCATGGAGCAGTTTATGGACGGCCTTTGCTGGCTCGCCCCGAGCGCGGCGGATAAGGGCGCGGAAATCGGCGTAGACGTAGACGGCAACCCCGTTGAGATTGCCGTTAAGGAAGATGCCGCCACGGCTGCCATCGTCTTCAAGACCGTTGCAGACCCGTTCATCGGCAAACTCTCCTACGTAAAGGTGCTCTCCGGCAAAATCTCCACAGAGACCCCGCTCATCAACATGCGCACCGGAAACACGGAGCGCGTCGGCAAAACTGTCATGATGTGCGGCAAAAAGCAGGAAGATGTAAAAGCCATCACTGCGGGCGATATCGGCGCCATCCCGAAGCTTGCCGGCGTCAACACGGGCGATACGCTCTGCGCACCCGCACGCAAGGTCACACTGGACGGTATCGCATACCCCACCCCGGAGATGCGTATGGCCATCGTCCCGAAGAATAAGGGCGACGAAGATAAGGTCGCGCAGGGCATCATGCGTCTTGCGGAAGAAGACCCGACGATTCGTTTTGAAAATAACGCAGAAACCAAAGAAATGGTCATCAGCGGCATGGGCGAACAGCACCTTGATGTCATCGTCTCCAAGCTGAAGACGAAGTTCGGCGTAGATGTCACGCTGCGCAGCCCGCGCGTTCCGTACCGCGAGACGATCCGCAAGACCGTTTCCGTACAGGGCAGACATAAGAAGCAGACCGGCGGCCACGGCCAGTTCGGTGATGTGTGGATCGAATTCTCCCCCTGCGATGCAGACGGCTTGGAGTTTGCAGAGCGCGTTGTCGGCGGCGCAGTGCCGAAGGGCTTCTTCCCCGCCGTTGAAAAGGGTCTGCGCGAGTGCATCGCAAGAGGTCCTCTCGCCGGTTATCCGGTCGTCGGTCTCAAGGCGACGCTGTATGACGGCTCCTATCACCCCGTAGACTCCAGCGAAATGGCGTTTAAGACCGCTGCTTCTATTGCCTATAAAAACGGCATGCCGCAGGCGAACCCCGTTCTGCTTGAGCCCATCGGCGAATTGAAGGCTACCGTGCCGGACGCTAACATGGGCGATATCATGGGCGAAGTCAACAAGCGCCGCGGCCGTGTGCTGGGCATGTCTCCGGCAGAAACCGTCGGCTATCAGACCGTAGACGCCGAAGTGCCGATGGCCGAAATGTACGATTTCAGCACCTATGTGCGCCAGGTCACGCAGGGCAGAGGCAGCTTCACGTTCGATTTCGTGCGCTACGAAGAAGCCCCGCAGAATGTTGCGCAGAAGGTTATTGAGGCCGCGAAAGCCAACGGCGAGATTGACTGAATAAAACCATGACAAAAAAGAGACAAAAGATACTATCAATCTTGATGTAATTCTCTTTAAATGCAGCAATAGCATACGTGGTACGTAATCCATTCTAATTTCACGAATAAAGCTAAGGCACAACCTACGGATTTTCCTCCGTAAGTTGTGCCTTTTTCTCAACTGTATCGTTCAAATACTTCTTTACATAGAGTTAACCGCGTTCCGCCTCAAAATTGAAGCGGAACGCGGTTGCTTACTCTACACTGATTTTCAAAGGTGCCTGCATCTCTTTCCAGTCACCGTCACTCTTTGCCTTTGAATTTTGCTTAGAGTGATAACCATGTGCCTTTCTCTGCGGACTCTACAATAGCATCCAGCAGGTGCTGGTTTGCCTGTCCATCCTTAATATTGGCAGCAAGACCATCACCGGTGCCATTCACAATGTCTGCAAAGGACTGCATCTGATCGCAGAAATACTGCTGCGGAATGGGCAGATGGTTGAAAACATGGGCATCGGCATTGATGTCTCCGGAGCAGACTTCAATTTCGTCAATTCCGGCAGGTGTGGCATCCAAGCTGTAGACAATGGCACCCTCACTGCCGTAAATCTCCATACGCTGATAGTTACCGCGGCCATAAGCAAATCGGGTAATCTGGAAGCTGACAGAAATCTCATCTTCCATATCCGCCATGTAGTTGCTGAAATCGTCCACATCTACTTTTCCGACGCCTTTGCCGTCCAGCAACGGACGCTCGTGTACGTAAGTACCGGTATGTCCCACAACACGTGTATATTCTTTGTTCGTCACAAATCGTACCAAATCCAAGGCATGGCTTCCCAGATCTCCCAGAGCACCTGTACCGGTTCTGCTCTTGACATAGCGCCATACTAAGGGGCAGTTGGCACGGGGCAATCCCCACGCCTGAAAATACTGCATATTCACGTGATAGACACGCCCGATCTTGCCCTGCGCAATCAGATCCTTGGCATAGCGGGCAGCAGCCTTGAATCGGTAGGAGAAGCACACCATATTCTTGACATTCTTCTCCTGAGCCGCCTTGGCCAGTATGTCTGCTTCCTCTGCGGTCAGGGTGATGGGCTTTTCCAGGTTAAACGGCTTGCCGGCTTCCACGGCAGCCATTGCCACCTTGAAGTGGGCGTCATTAGAGGTGCAGATATCCACTGCATCGACAATGTCACAGTTAACCAAATCTCGATAATCCGTAAAACGGTACTGCGGAGGAATCCCATACTTCTCGCCAACGGCTTCGAGCTTTTTCTCATCAATGTCGCAGATGGCCACCAAGGTCAAATCGGGACTCTTGGCAATACCGGGCTCGTGCACGCCGCCCCAGATGGCTCCTACGCCTACAGATCCTACGCGAATAACTTTCTTTTCCATGTTGATTACAACTCCTTTAAATTAAATTATAAATTAAATAAAATTAATTTATTTTTTCCAGAATCATTGCAGAGAAGGGAGGAATTTCCACCACGGTGGCATTCTGAGCCCCTTCAAAGGCCTTTTCACTTAACAAATCGCGGACGTGATTTCCCGACAACGTGTAGTTTTGGGGACAATCTGTGTTGTTGATGACCGTCACCAGAAGCTCTTCCTGCAATTGGCGTTCCATAACAAACAAATCTCCCTGAGAACGGAATCTAACGGTTCCCTCCTGCAGTGCTTTTCTGGTTTTTCGCAACCGCATCAGCTTCTGATAGTGCGTCCGCAAATCCGTATTCCAATGAGATTCCTCCCAGTCGAACGCCTTACGGCAATCCGGGTCGTTCTCACCCGTCATACCAATTTCCGTGCCATAGTATGTGCAGGGCATACCCACAAAGGTGAACAGGAAAGTCGCCGCGTTTTTCAACCGCGCCGTATTCCCTCCGCTGACCGTAAGGAAGCGGGCAGTGTCGTGGCTGTCCAGCAGATTGAGCATAGAGTCATTGGCTGCATCGGAATAGCGCATCAAATTTTCCGTGAGAAGTTCCTGAAAACGCTGAGGAGCCACTGCGCTCTTGGCAAAGTACTCCACTGCCGCGCGCTGAACACCATAGTTCATCACGCCATCGTACTGATCCCCCTGAAGCCACGCTTCCGAATTGCGCCAGAACTCTCCGATAATCAGTGCGTCGGGATTGATCCCCCGAACGGTCTCCCGGAACTCTCTCCAGAAATGAGAGTCCACCTCGGTGGCTACATCCAGTCTCCAACCGTCAATACCCATGCGGGTCCACTTGGCCACGGCTCCCAGAAGATATTCCTTCGCCTGAGGATTTTCCGTATTCCACTTGGGCATGCAGGCCGTTCTCAACTGTTCTTCAGATAAATTTTTCAAACCGGGGTGTCTGGGGGTATAGGGAGTGTCTCCGAAAGAATCAAAATTCAAAGGATCAAAACTCACCGGAAATTCTCGAATGTAAAACCAATCCCGGAAAGGAGATTCCTCTCCGTGCTCCACCACATCTTGGAACTGCCTAAAACCTCCGCCACAATGGTTGAACACGCCGTCTAAAATCACTCGGATGCCACGCTTATGAGCCTGATTAATCAGCTCCACCAAATCGGATTCATCGCCAAAATGAGGATCGATGCGCGTATAGTCCACGGTGTCATACTTGTGGTTGGAAGTGGCTTCAAAAATCGGGGTCAAATACAGGGCGTTCACGCCCAATTCTTCCAAATAGGAAAGCTTTTGGGTAATACCCGGCAAATCTCCGCCCATAAAAATCTGTCTGTCCGGCGCGGTGCCCCAAGGCGCCACATTCTCCGGAGAAAGCTTAGGATTTCCGTTGCAAAAGCGCTCCGGAAAAATCTGATAGAACACCGCACTGTTGACCCAAGATGGCTTTTTATGGATGTCAATGCGGTTGATAAACGGAAAATGGAAGTTAACAAAGGCTGAAGATTCATCCTCGTCTATGTTGACTAGTTCCGGCTTTGCGAAACCACTGTCCCCATACAGCCACTGTTCGTCCCCCTTTTCCAAAAGGAAGTAGTAGGCAACGCGAGGGTCATCTACCGGATACACATAAGAATAGTAATCAAACAGCTCGTCTGAACCTTCCACCTCCATGGGAACTTCCTTACGGGTATGCCAGAGGTATTTATTTCCAATGACCAAAGTCACTCGGTCCAAATCGCCCTTCCCTGCACGCAAACGAACCTTGAACTTTTCATAGGAAATGGGAAACGCATAATTGCTGACCGGATTGTGAAATATTGCCTCTCGATTCATGGAATCACTCCTTTACAACAGAATTTTAATCTGATCGGATTCTGCCAGCCGCGTGAACACACAGTCATTTCCGAAGGTACGCTCCGGCAGCAAGATCATTACATTGACGCTCTGGGAATCCACGACAAACTGGCGGCCGTGAAGCACACCGGGATTCAGCCGGACAAAGGTACCCTTGGGAACACGGAACGCCTCAATGGACGCAGGGTTCACCTGAAAACTGGAAGGTCCCACAAATATATCAATGTCACCGTCCAGAGGAAGAATTCCCTCGCTGGTAAATCCATGGTATTCCACAGCGGTGATGATTCTCTCACACTGGGACACCCGTGCCACGCATACCGAGGCCTGCATTCTTTCATCTAAACGGAGTGTCGTCAGGTCCGGGATGAAGATATTATCCGCTCCGGCCATAGCATCCATCTGCTTGATATGGAGCAAATCCACAAAATCTCCATAGGGACGAAACGACTCCCGATCCAACGGTTTTGAAACAATCTCTCTCATGGCAATTTTTCCTTTCTAAGATTACAGGCTATACACGCCCTGTTCGTCCGCATCATCAAAAATCATTCCCAGATAACGGGCGGCTTCCCGCAGCACCTTTTTGTAGTTTCCGTAAATTCCACCCACATGATGGATATAAGGCCCAAACATCAGCTTCTCTTCCCACATCTTCCAGTTGTTCGTTTCAAACCACACATAGGTTCCATTGGTTTCGGGTCCGTCTACCCCTTTGCCCTCACCGCCAAACAGATAGTACTTTCCGTCTATATCGTCGAAACGGCATACCGTAATGGGGCCCTTTTTCAGTTCAAACCGTTCCTGTCCCTGGACAAGTCGGGCAACACTGGAAGAATCCTTCAAGGAATACGGGAAGGGACCGCAATGCCACAGCAGCTCCGCGTTGTCGTTCTGCGGATGGCGAATGGTCAAATCCGCAAGGAAACAGGCCTCTTTGCCCAAGGTGACCGCCTGCAACATCGCCATGGTCACCGCTCCGTTGACATCCGTCTCACAGGAAACCGGCAATCCTTCGTCAGACAACTCTCCCAAAGCCATGCAGACAGGTGCGCCTAAAACTGTAACCGCGCTCCAGCACTCCATCGCTCCGGCTGCACAGTGCTTTTCCTCCATTAGATCCTGAATGGCCAGTTTAGCTGCTGCGGCTCGCTCCACCGCCTCTTCCTTCATACCGGAAGCATCCATACGTTGCTTTACATTCGCCACGTAGTCTTGTAATCTGGGAGAATTTTCACCGATCAACTGATCCATGCGGGCTGCCACCGTGTTAGGAGATATCGGCACCACAGTCACACCCAATTTGGTTGCCAAATCTCCCTCATTGGCCGTCACACTCATAAACGGTTCCGGTCTTGCTCCAAACTTGGCGATTCGAAGATTTTTCACCGCCTTTATAACGGACACCACACGGATAAAGCTGTCAAAGCCATTGCGGAAATCCTCGCTTTCGGTCTCGCAGTTCCAAATATAACTATACTGCACTCCGAACCGGCGCATCACCTTGGTGCAGGCGAACATGCCGCACTGCGTATCTCTTCCTCGGCTTTCGTCGGTGTTAGGCCGCTCATCTCGAGCACCCCATACCAAGGTGGGTACCTTCATCGCCGCCGCTACTCCTGCGGCACACTGCTCTTCACCAAAATCGCAATGGGGGGTAAACAGCGCGTCAATCTTTGCCTGGCGGAATTTTTCCACCACCTGCGTTATTTTTTCCGTTTCGAACAGTATTCCGTTTTCGCATATGTCATCAATATCCACCAGAGTGACCACATCCGGATGAATACCGCGAATAACAGCCATAAACTTTTCCTTTTGCCGCTTGGCCTCCTCCATGCTCAAAAAGCTGCGCTTAGTAGGCGCTACGCCAATCACAATGTTCTGCTTTTTCATATCTGCAACTTCCTCCTATAAAATTCTACACGCTGATCAATTTCCGTATAGTCGATTTCCCCGGTGCGCAAAAAGCGCTGCACCGTATTCCAATCGGGAATGCCGGCTCTGCCGCCAATTCTGGTACACTTGATGCAAGAAACTCCCGTGGCAAGCCGAGCGGCTTCTTTGGGAGAAAGCCCGCGCAGCAATCCTACGGTATATGCGCCGTGGAACACATCTCCGGCCCCCACTGTATCCTGCACATCCACAGCAAAGGAGGGCATCTGAAAAAAGCCATCCTCCTCGCTGTACCCTACGCAGCCTTTTGCTCCTAATGTGAATACCACAATAGAAGGGCCCATTTTTTGAACCTCCCGGCAATTTGCTTCAAAGGCCTCCTCCTTTCCACGGAAAAGCACCTTATAGAAGAATTCCGAAGCAATAAAAACGTCGATGATGCCGATATTCTCCATCATTTCCGATGAGTAGGAATCGGCGTCCACGATGATTTTGGCTCCCGCTTTCTTTGCCCGCTTGGCCGATTCCATTGCCACATGTGTGGCATGAGAGATAAAAAACCACTGACACCCCGTCAGAATTCGTTCCTCTATCTCCTCTAACGTAGGGGGATTTGCCGTGCCGGATCGGTACACGATACTCCGTCCTTGCGTCTCGCGGTCGCTGAGCACTATGGAGAGAGATGTCGTTTCTCCTTGGCGCGTTTTCATTCCGGATATGTCAATTCCATGACGTTCAAAATCCCGTAAACAAAACTCGCCGTAGTCATCGCTTCCCACCGCACCCATCATGGCGCATTTAGCTCCCAATCTGGCTGCCGCCACCATGCCGGTGGCCACTTTTCCTCCGCCCTGCCAGCTCATAGCGTTTACCCCAGTTCCTCCGTTTGGCTTGGGAAACACATCCACATTCACTGCTAGGTCTACGCAGGGCATGTCATAGCCCGCTATTTCAAATTCTTTTAACACAACTCTTCCTAAAGCCTCCTTTGCGTTAAGTTAACTAAAATGTAAACTTATTCGGATTAAGCAAACGCATTTTACCACGTACAAAATCTATAGCGTTTTCGGAAGTCTCCATCATCAGTCGGAACATGTCCCCGTTCTTTTCAGCCGGATCCCCATGCTGTACCACACCGTGATAGCAAGCCCGAAAATACTCAGTGGCTATGTTGAACTTGCTCATACCCAGGCGCACACTCTCCTGCAACTGCTCGGGAGGAATATCCGAACACCCATGCAGTACCAGCGGAATGGGCAGAGCGCTACGCAAAGAAGCAATACGGTCAAAGTCCAGATTCGGGGTTTGCACGTAGGCACCGTGAGCATTGCCCACAGCCACCGCCAGAGATCCGCAACCCGTGCATTTCACAAATTCCACAGCCTGCTTTACGTCGGTGTAATGATCGCTGTTGACGATGTCATCCAGATTGGCTCCCGAGCCCACATGACCCAGTTCGGCCTCTACGTCTACGCCAAACACGGCTGCTGTTTTCACAACAGCTGCTGTCAGCGCCATATTTTCCTCATACGGCAACGCTGAGCCGTCCACCATCACAGACGGAAAGCCATCCCGCACGCCGCTCACTGCTATTTCATAGCCGGCAGAATGATCCAGATGTACTCCGATGGGCACTGAAGATTTTTCTGCAAAATCTTTGGCGATAGCCGCCACATGTTTTAAGGCGATGTACTTGTCGAAGCCGGGATAAAACTGGATAATCACCGGGATTCGCTCCCGATTGGCCGCCTCAGCCACCCACTTAATCGTTTCGTAGTTGAACACGTTCACAGCAGCTACTCCGTAACCGTTTTCCGTGGCGTGGTGCAGCAGCTCATTTACTTTAACCAATGGCATTCTCTTTTCTCTCCTCTCAGTTTGTTGTCTCCGTATTGAAGAACAGTGTGTAATGGGGTAAGCCCTCCATAAAGCGTCTGCTGGCTCGGTCAATCACATCGTAGTCTTCCTTACTGAATTGCCAGCCGGCGGCTTTCAAATTCTCCTGAGCCTGTCTTCCGTTTTTCGCTCCGACAATCGGTGCCGTAATCCCTTGGGTTTGCAGCAGCCAAGCAATGGCGCCTTGGGCCGGTGTTTTGCCATATTTCGCACTGATCTGTGACAGCACGTCCGTCACTTTCAGACACCTATCGTAGTTTTCCGGCTGGAACAGAGCCGCCCGGGCGCGTCCGTCCGTAAACACTGCGCCTTTTTGGTACTTTCCCGTCAGCAATCCCTGAGCCAGCGTGCTGTAAGGAATCACCGAAATCTCCTGCTTTCGGCTAAACTCCAGCAAGGCTTCATCGTATCTCCACAGCAGGCTGTAGCAAGGCTGAATCACATCTACCTGTCCAAATCGCATAGCCGCCTTCATCTCTTCCAGAGAGAAGTTAGACAACCCGATTGCTCGAATTTTGCCGGCCTTTTTCAGTTCTTCCATGGTCTCCATTCTTTCCTGAATGGTAACCTCTTCCTCCGCTACCGGATAGTGTAAAAAGTAAACGTCCAAGTAATCGGTACCCAAGCGCTGAAGGCTGTCTTCGCAGGCTTTAATCATCTTATCGTGGGACATAGAGGGCTTGAACACCTTGGAGATGATTCGCACCTTGTCCCTGCCAATCCGGCGGGCAGCCTCGCCCACCACTCGCTCGGAACGGCCATCGCCATAAATCTCGGCCGTGTCAAAGGTATTCACACCATTCTCATAGGATACTTCCAACGCCTCCAAAGAGCTTTTGTCCTCTGTTGCGCCGAAATAATCTCCTCCCATGGCCCAGCAACCCAGAATGAGCTCCGAGACCAGTACATCACTTTTCCCAAGTTTCTTATATTCCATTTTAAAATTCCTTTCTCGAATATGCTGTCTATGTTTTGGCAAAAATTCCGGTTAGCCGTCTCGATCCTGTTTCGGTGAGACATGATAGTACTGCTTGTACGCCCTGGAAAAGGTATACACGCTTTCATAGCCAACCAGTTCTGCCACCTCCTTTATTTTGATTGCGGGATCTTCTTCCATCAACCGCTTGGCCTCTCGCATTCGGACGGACAGAACATATTCCGAAAAGCTTTGATGAAGCTGCTCTTTAAACACACGGCTAAAGTAGCTGTAACTCATGGAAACCATCTCGGCCACTTCGTCCATGCTGATATCGCGGTTGTAATTATTCTGCACATACTGCTTTGCTATGGAAAGAATATGGGCATACTTGTTTGTAGCGGTCTGCACAGCCGCCTCCATCTGCTTCAAAACCTTCTGCAGGTATTCTTGCATTTCATTTAAACTGGCAAATCTGCTAAAGTGAGGAAACGCTTCCAATTCCAGATGATACGCAGAAGCCATCTCCTGAACCTTAGACTCCCAATACACATAAAATCGTCGAATCTCCTTAGGAAAGGGCTGCTCCTGAAAAAATTCCCGACAGAAGATTTTTTGAAGCAACTGATAAAGCTCAGCAAAATTTCTGCTCTGAAAGGCCGAATGAATCCGGGCTTGAAACCGCGGAAACCGGCTTTGCTCCGTAGCCGCTTGAGCAGAGGAAAACCGAAGGTCGAACGGCTCCAGCATGCGATAGGCCATGGTGTACCGTGCCTCTTTATAAAACACAGGATACTCCTCCAAACGCGTAAACGGTCGACTCACTGCAAAACAGGGCCGTCCCGCCCCCTGCCTGACACAGGACTCCTGACACGTTTCGATGTACGCTTTTACAATGTCCTCCCGGCTGCTTTCGGTATTCAACAGCACAACTGCGTCTTGCGTTACGTTGCGAAAAAAGAATGCCGCCACATCCTCCGACGATTCCTCGGCAAAGACTTTCTCCGCCCGGAAATCGGATTCTCCTTCCCCGCCAAAAGGCCATGCAACCCAGAACACCGGATGGGGAAATTCCACCGGGGGCTTGCCGGTTTTACCCGCGAGTAAACCGTTGAGCCAGTTTTCCAGTGCCTCCCGGTCGTTGCCGTTTCGGAGAGATTGCGCCTTCCGGCGGCGAAGATTCTCCTGACACTTGAGCAGCACTTCCTGAATTTGCACCAGCTTTACGGGCTTGAGCAGATAATCCACCACTCCGCTGCGGAGAGCACTCCGCATATACTCGTAATCGTCATGGCCGCTCAGAATCACCACCTGAATCTCCGGGAAAGCCTCGTTTACCTTGTCCGCCAGCTCCAGACCCGTCTGATAGGGCATTCGAATGTCGCTGATCAATATATCAACGGACTTTTCCTGCAAAATCCCCCACGCCTCTTGGGCCGAGTGGGCTATCAGCGTCTCTTGAATTCCTAACTGGTTTTCCCTGTCAATCATCTCTATCTTTCGTCGCATGGCTGTGCACAAAAGGGGATCATCATCCACTATCATCACTGTAAGCATCTGCATCCTCCGCTTTTCTGTCAAACTCTCCGTCTTACTTGGCCAACACCGGCGAAAAGCACACCCGTTATAAGACAGCTTTTTGCGTTTACCTTTTCTGAAAAAACTGCTATAATGTTTGTAAAATAAACATACTGGTATACTTTCCCTCCCGACTCCTCAGTACTAAACGATCATTGGAATGAGAAAAAATCTGAAGTCGATCATTGATATTATCCAGCCCAATTCCATGCTCTTTCTGATGACGCAGAGCTATGGCATCATAGGGCTGAGAGAATTTTTGATTTATCTTCTTCACTTGTTTCAAACTCATTCCCCTGCCGTTATCCCGTACACGAAGAATCATTCGGTCACCCATCTTGCGGGCCGTGATGATAATTTGCCTTTTCTCCTCCGGAGCCATCCCGGTAAACCCATGCTCAAAGGAATTCTCCACAATAGGCTGAAGCAAAAAGCGGGGAATTATGATCTGCCGAAGCTCCTCCGGGACATGAATCCGCAGCTCCACGCTGTCTCCATACCGGCACTTCTCCAGGTTCACGTAATTAATCACATGCTCCAGTTCCTTCTCCAAAGGAAGCTCTGTGCTCGTCATGGTGTTATAGCGGATCATCTGGGCAAAGTCGCAAATGTAATCCGCCGTTTCAAGCTCTCCGTCCAAAGTCAGCTTTCCGGCAAACATGTCCAAGGTGTTGTAGATAAAGTGAAGATTGATCTGAAGCAGAAGAGCCTTTAACTGAGCGTCTTTATATGCGGTTTCCTTTTGGATATTCTCCTGCATTAAGACGCGCATTCTGCCCAAGACACGGTTGAATTGATTTCCAATCACTCCAATTTCATCCTGACGTTCCACCGCTAACTCCCCGTTGAAACCGGATTCGGCAATGCGTTCCATCTCATCTCCATACCTCTGAAGACGAGAGTTGATGGAGCGAATCATGGAAAAGAACAGAGACAAAAACAGTAGCGAAAGAAAACCCACGAAGATTAAGATGAGCAGAGAACTCTGCTGCAAATATCCGTGTTCCGACACTGGCAGCGCCACACCCACGCGCAGAGAAACCCGCTGAATCTCGGTGGAAAAACACCGCACAGATTCTTGAGAACCTGCGGTTTGCGGGAAACGGAAATCAGAATTCAGAGTTACATTGCTGAGTCTAGGTCGGTTTTCCTCATCCAGTAGGAATAGGGCCACACCACTCTGTTGCGGCATTCCGAACTCTGGGAACAACTCGTCCACGCGCATTTTGGCCAAAAGATACCCCTGATTTTTATATACCGAGGAAACAATGGGACAAAGGTAGTACAACACATCTCTTCCGTCTATCTCCGTATGATACCAAGTGGCTTCCCTTCCGTTCTCCAACAGCTCTGTGGGAATACTCTTCGGAACAGAATCATAATGGTACACTGCGCTGTAGCCCTCCGGGATAGTAGTGTTTTTCGTCAGTAAATAGACGCGTTCCAGAGGCGGTGACACCGCGTTGCTCGCTCCCTGCAGCAACGGCATCACAGTTTGCGTGTACTCCTCGTGAGAGACGGCGCCATTGTAATCGTGAGACAGAAAAGCAATCAGATTTTGATTGCAGGACAACACCTGCATCAGCATTTCCACATGATCCATTTTTTCGTTCACATCACTGACTACCATGTTCAGCATATATTGCCCATCCTGCGCCAGCTGATGTTCATAGTGCGACGCAACCGAGGCAAAACTGAACACCGACAGCAAGGTAAACGGTAGAGCGATGAGCCCCAAAAATTCAAGAACCATTTTGTGCGCTAGCTTCATCCGACTCAGCCACTGTTTCACTTTTTTCTCCTTTCCTATCATCAAAAAACCGTATTAAAATCCCAAACTCGGTCTTTTATAAAACTTACATAAAAAACCTCTGGACATTTTGAAATTGTTAGTTTATTATGATATAGTATAACAAGTATAGCAAAAAATGTCAATTTTTCCTATCGACTCGTAGTCGACACAGCTATACTCCAAAAGAAAGGAATTGCCATGGATACTCCACACAACGATAAACAGCGCAAAAGCTTATTTCCCTATAAGCTTGCTCAAACGCTTGTCGGGTTGATTGCCGTATGTTTTCTTATTTTCTGTATTCGCTCACCCTCAACTTCCAGTCCCTCTCCCTTTCAGACGACATCCTCCAAGAAAGAAACCGCTTTGAAATGGATTTTCATAACACCTTATGGCGAGACGGATTCCTCCTATGCTGACCTGTTTCTCTCCCAAGAGGATTGCACCGAATTGGCCGGAACACCTGTGGAGCGCTCCGGGCTTGGAGATTTGCTCAAGAATGCAGAACCGATAAATTCTATCGGCATTGACAGCCAGTATATCGCTTTTTGGTACTGCTGCTTTTTCCAGGTGTCCAGCAACTTATAGTCTCCTCTTTGCAACTCACTGACCAAACGAGCGTAGGTCGGCGCGATTTCATCGGCAGAACAATCCTCCACCAAATTCACGATCTGATTTTCCAGAAATTTCTGTTTTCGTTCGTCTGCCGTAGCCAGACGTGAGTTGGAGTAGAGGGAAAACAGGATTTCATAGTGAATGATCGGAACAGTGTACTTTTTGCAGGAGTGAACCTGATTTTTTTCGAATTCTCTTACCGGGAAACGATTTTTCAGATAAAAAGTGCGCCTTCCAACGGCTGATGTTGATGAAAGGCGCGCTTTCGTTATCCCTGCTTCCCGCGCAAGAACCTTGGCTTTTTCACATTGGTTCCTTAGTTAAGAGATATTAAGAGAGAAACACATCTGCTTTTTAGGAGATGCTCTTCTGTTCGTGAAGCCCCTGAACACTATGTTCCATCTCTCCTTTAACGGGCATAATGGGTGCAGGATTTCCAAAGGTGGTATTGGGGAAACGGATGGGCGCTGCCCACTTCACCGCATTGACAATCACCTTTTGAATTTCCGGCTGATGATAGATGGGGAACACCTCATGGCCCGGACGGAAGTAGAAAATCTTTCCTTTTCCGCGATGCCAGCAGCAACCGCTGCGGAACACTTCTCCGCCTTCGAACCAGCTGATAAACACCTGCTCATCCGGCTGGGGAATATCAAAGCGCTCACCGTACATCTCCTCGTGCGGAATTATAATTTTCTCGTCCAGACCGTCTACAATGGGATGGCTGGGATCTATAACCCAAAGGATTTCCTTCTCGCCGTCCTCACGCCACTTTATTTTCCAAGAATCCGTTCCGCACAGCTTCCGGAAGATTTTAGAGGCATGGCCGGAATGAAGAACGATAAGGCCCATTCCTTCCAGAACACGATTGTAAACGCGATCCACAATCTCATCCGACACTTCCTGATGAGCCATGTGACCCCACCAAATCAACACATCCGTATTGTCTACAACCTCCTGAGTCAGTCCGTGTTCCGGCTCTCGCAGCGTGGCGGTTTTCACATCCATACCGGCTTCTTTCAGAAAGTCTGCGATGCAGCCGTGAATACCCTTGGGGTACACCTCAGCCACTTCCGGGAATTGAACCTCATGGAGGTATTCGTTCCAAACAGTTACTCGAATTGCCATTTAAAAAAAACTCCTCTCATATAATGAATTAATCACAGGGTAGCCATTTTTCTTCTTCCGCAGAGCGGATAATTACGTCCAATGCATGCTGAATGCGGCAGCCGTCTTGAATGGTGGCAGCCATGCCATCGCTGCACCCGTTGAGAATATCTGCAAAGGACTGCATCTGATCGCACTGGAAACGCTGGGGAATGGGAAGTTTTGTGTAGATTCCGGATCTGTCATAGGGGTAGCCAAAGCAGACCTCTAATTCATCTACACCGGGAGTAACATCCAAGCTGTACACCAAGCCGCCCTTGCTCCCGTATATTTCCATGCGCTGGTAATTTCCTCTGCCATAGGCAAATCGGGTGACAGAGAAATTCGCCGAGGTCTTTCCATCCATCTCCATCAAGTAATGGCAGAAGTCATCTACATCTACCGGACCGTATCCTTCGCCCTCTTCCAGACGGCGCTGGGTCACATAAGTATCCGTATGTCCCACAGCCTTCCGGTAATTTTTACCGGTGACAAAACTTACCAAATCCAGAGCGTGACAACCCAAATCGCCCAGTGCGCCGGTTCCGGTCAGCTTTTTTTGATATCTCCAAGAACGGGGCAAATCATAGGAAGGACCGCCGCCGCCCTGCAGATACTGCATGTAAACGTGATAAATGTCGCCTAACATTCCCTTCTCCACCAATTCCTTGGCGTAGCGGGCAGCAGCCTTAAAGCGGTAGGAAAAGCACACCATATTGGGAATCCCTTTTTCCTGTGCGGCTTTGGCCAAGATGTCGGCCTCCTCCGCTGTTAAGGTGACAGGTTTCTCCAAGCAAAACGGTTTTCCGGCTTCAATAGCTGCCTTGGCCACTTCAAAGTGGGCGTTGTTGGAAGTAGAAATGTCAATCACATCCACATCCGGGCAAGCAATCAAATCGTGATAATCCGCAAAGCAGTGATCTTCTCGAATACCGTATGTATTTCTGGCGTACTCCATGCGCTCAGGCTTTAGATCGCACACGGCCACAAGTTCCAGATCCGGGCTTTTGTGAATTCCGGGAAGGTGAACGCCTCGAGAAATTCCACCAATGCCTACACTTCCCACGCGAAATACTTTTTTCTCCATGAAACTCCTCCAACACTATCTGTTGTTCTCCATATTTGATTTCTTGAATTTTCGATGAAAGCAAGGCAGGACCTGAAGGCCGGAACAGCCTTCAGGTCCTGCTCGAAAGCTTTCCTAAAATCTCAACAAATCAATACTTGTCCATTAGCCCGCGTTATTGTAAACATCCAGAGCTTCCTGATAAATCTCCATTAAACGCTCCAGGCCCATTTGGTTCAACTGATCCACATAGGCATCCCACTGCTCGTCGATGCCGCCGTTGACAATCCAGCTGGCCCAGGTCTCGTTAACATACTTGTAAATGTCCACCGTCAGAGAAGCAATCTCTTCGGACTGTTCAGCGGTGTAGTTCACAACAGGATAGGGCTTTGCCACAAATTCCTTCATCATCTCGTCTTCCTTCAATTTAGCGCCGTCGCCGCTATTCTCGGGAAGAGTGATCTTCGCTTCAAACTCGGGGGTCACATACTTCGGACCGTAGTCGCGAGGAGTAATCTCCCAGTACCACTGGTCACCGTTCTTCCCTTCGGGAGGATCCAAGAAGGTAATGTTGCCGTCCTCGTCCTTATTCAACGCCACACCGTAGGGACCCCAGTAAGACTGGACAGAAATGTCATCGGTAGAGAAGTAATCCGCCCAACGCATAGCCACTTCGGGATGCTCACAAGCGGTGGTAATGGTATACTCGTTGCGATGATAAATGATGATTTCATCGTTGCCGCGGATGTAGCGGTCGCCGTTAGGACCGGCCAGCGGAAGCATCGGAACATATTCGTCCGAATGAGGCTGAGTAGCAGAGGAGGTTTCCCAAGCGATACCGGTACCTACCAGAGATACATCTGCGTTTTTCCATTTTGCGTCGGACATGGAACCATCCTGCGTGATGAACTCCGGATCCATAATGCCTTCTGCGTATAACTTATGGAAGAAAGCAACTGCTTCCTTATAGCGCTCGTCAGCCGGAATGAAAACAGGCTTCAGCGTCTCCTGATCCAAAGCCAGGTAGTTCTCCTGGATGCTGTCCGTGAGACCCCAGGGGTTGATGTAGCGGATCCAGTCAAACAAATCCTTCTTAGCGCTGCCGGTCAGAGGAATCTCGTCGTTCGGATCACCGTTGCCGTTGGCGTCCTGCTCCTTAAAGGCCTTCAGCACTTCGTACCACTCGTCCACGGTGGTGGGGATTTCCAGGCCCAAACGATCCAGCCATGCCTTGTTGATAAAGGGCGTATCGCAGCCCTTCGGACGCAGAGGCTTCTTACCGGGCAGAGTATAGATATGGCCGTCCGGATTGGTAACCATCTGACGCATAGTGGGCTCTGCCTCCCAAGCCGCCTTGATGTTGGGGCAATACTTTTCCACATAACCTTCCAGCGGAATGAACATGTCAAGGTTGGTGGCAATGTCATTATCCTTCAGAGCATTGTCTCCGAAGAATACGTCGGGCAAATCACCGCTGGCCAGCAAGAGCGACTTCTGCTCACCCCAGTCCGCATCGCCTGCGTACTGCCAGTTGATCTTGACGTTGGTGTCCTTTTCCATCTGCTGGAACATGACGTTGTCTTTAAAATCCATCGTATTGGCGCCTTTGACGTAAAGGAAAGTTAACTCCACGGGTTCTTTGACAATAGGCAAGCCCGTCTCATTAAAGTTATCGTCCCCTGCTGCAACCTCACCTGAAGTGCCGCCACTTGTCTGTTCCTTACTGCTAGAGCTGCTGTTGCCACCGCCGCCACAGCCTGCCAGCATGGAGGTAACCAGGGCCAAACAAATCAGGCTTTTTCCTAGCTTTGTCCACTTTTCTTTCATGTTTGCATCTCCTCACTATAGGATTTTTTATTTGACGGTGAAATCCTCAGGGTATATTCCCAAGGTAACGTCACAGAGTGATTTGGGGAGAAAACTCACCCCTTGATTGCGCCGATCATTACGCCCTGACTGAAATATTTCTGTACAAAGGGATACATGCACATAATCGGCACGGTGGTAATGATGATAACGGCGTATTTCATCAAATTTGCCAAACGCATGGCCTCCTGAGCAGCCAGGCCGTCACCGGCACCCACCAAAGACTGGTTCGAGATCAGGATATTTCTCACCACCAGCTGCAGCGGTTTTAAGTTCTCGTTGCGTATGTAAACCAGAGCATTAAAGTAAGAGTTCCACTGCGCCACGGCAATGTAAAGAGCAATTACGGCGATTACGGCTTTGGAGAGGGGAAGAGCGATGGAGAAAAAGAATCGCAGGTTCCCACAGCCATCAATCTGTGCTGCATCCAACAAATCCTTTGGCAAGCTGGAGTCAAAAAATGTTCTGGCCACAATCATGTTGTACACCATTACGGAGAAAGGCAAAACCATAACCCAGAATGTGTCATATAAATGAAAATCTCGAATGGTGAAGTAAGTAGGAATCAAGCCGCCGTTAAAGAACATCGTGAATATGAAATAAAACGTGATTAACTTGCGTCCTACCAGATCTCTGCGAGACAGAGAGTATGCTGCAGAGATGTTGACAATCAGGCCGATGGCTGTTCCCACTACCGTGTAAAGGATGGTGTTCCAATAACCCATCCAGATATTCCCGTGACGCAACAGCTCTTTATATCCGTCCAGCGTGAACTGGCTGGGCCAGAACCACACGTTGCCGTTAGACACTTCAGAAGGGTTACTAAAAGACGCAATGATGATAAAGTAGAGAGGATACGCAATCAGCAGCAAGATCAAGCCGCAGATTCCGTACAGAATAATGTTGAAAACAACATCTGCCTTGCTCACTTTTTGTGATTTATGTATTGTTTGTGCGCTCATAATGCATCCGCCTCTTTTCGCTAAAAATTTTCAGTCCGTACGTTCTCCGCTTACCACAAACTTGTGTCTCCAAGTTTTTTGGAAAATCCGTTGACCAGAAGTAACAATACAAAGTTAATAACGGTGTTGAACAGGTTTACTGCCGCAGAAAGGCTGTACTGATTGCTGATCATACCGATTTTGTATACATACGTGGAGATTACTTCGCTGATACTGGTGTTCAACGGGTTCTGCATGAGATACACCTTTTCGAAGCCCAGATTCATCACATTGCCTGCACGCATAATCAGCAGGATCACTGCAGTAGGAATCAGGAAAGGCACATCAATGTGCCACAACCGTTGGACCTTGCTGGCACCATCCACCGTTGCCGCCTCGTACAAAGAGGGATCCACCGCTGCCAGCGCCGCAATGTAGATAATGCTGTCCCAACCTGCGTGTTGCCACACATCACTCCACACATAGACGTGCTGAAAGGCGCTCGCCTCTCCCATGATGTTGACCGGATTCTGAACGCCAAGCACCCGGGCCAGATTTCCGTAGATTCCGTTGCTGGGGGAAAGAAGGATTAACATTATGCCCACCATAACCACTGTGGAAATAAAGTGGGGCAGATAGGTCACCACTTGCAAAACCTGCTTGAAGCGTTTCACACGGATCTGGTTGACCATCAGAGCTAAAATAATAGGGAACGGAAAGCCTGCAATCAAGCTATACAAGCTCAAGCTCACCGTATTCCAAATCAGGTTTTTAGATTGGAATGAGTTAAAGAATTTTTGAAAATTCGCAGGTCCCACCCAAGGGCTTCCCTGAATTCCCTGTGAAGGAGAAAAATCCCTGAACGCAATTTGCACGCCGTACATGGGCAAGTAGTTGAAGCAAAACAGCAACACGACCGCCGGAAGTAACAACAAGTACAATCCCCAATTTCGTCGAATTCCTCTGCCAGCTCGGTATAGCTTATACCGCCAACCCGACCGCTGTCTTCCCATTGGATTTTCTGTCATAACCCTCATCTTCCTTTCTCCATTATCTCTGACAAAGCTTTCACTTGTCAAATTGGATGTTGTGGCAATATTATAAAGCGTAAGCCCTGCAAACAAAATGGCTGAATTTATGATTGTTTACCACTTTTTATCTACTTTCACCCGATATTTATTCGAATTTGATAAAAGTCTTTTAAAAGGAGTACATTTTCCGCCCGAAAGCACTCGTTTTTCGCCTGTGTTTTAATCGTCAAAAGTCATCGGCTGAGTCAGAGATTTGATTCTTACTTTTTCTTTTTGTACAACTGCGGCATTTCCGTTTTTTCTTTCTTGATATAAAGGGGCCCTTTCCCACGTCAACGTCAGCAAAAAAGATGGCTTTCGGTTGAGAATTTTGCTTCCGCGAAACAACAGCTCCCCCTTGTGTAAAGCCGGAAAATAGACAAAAGAAGAATATGGTTTTAAGCGAGGACTCAACCAATGGTCGGTTGTTTTGCTCTTTGCTTTTTGCTATTGTAAGGATGAATTTAACAATGACGGAGCGCTTCATTACGTAGCTACCCAACCTATGGGGAAATAGGTGTGTAAAAACAGACAGTAAAAGACAGCCGTATTCCCTTCAAAGCAAGGGAATACGGCTGTCTGGTTGAATTTATGGATTCTAAAGAAGATTTCTATTCGAAAACAGGTACACGTTTTACCACGCCACCGTCCATGGCAGATTGGTGAGCGCAGATTCCTACACCGGTCCAGTAGGCGCCGTCAATATCGCTGGGAACCGGGGTTCGATCTTCCAGAATGCTTCGGACAAACTCGTGGACTAGATGAGGATGAGAACCACCATGGCCACCGCCTTGCAGGAACGACAGATGGGGATTGCTGTCATCATACACTGTTTGTTTGGTGAAGCGCCCAATTTCCGCCGGTAAACGATCTGCATAGTCGGGGATTTGGATACGTTCTTCCGTCACAAGGCCGCCTCGACCGTAATCGTTCATAACATGTTCAGCATTTGCACCAAGCGCCATGGAGAACAGTACCGGTTGTTCCGATTCTAACTGCTGCCATTCAAAGCTTTTTCGTTCACCATATATGTTGAAACTTTCAGTGTAGCCTCGGGCTACGTGGTAGAGGAACCGAGCCATTTCAATGCTTACATCACTGTCTTTTAGGGAGATCAGAGCTGACTCAAAGGCATATGGACAACCATAGGGAGCTTCCACTTCTTTACGTACTCTGCCGGAGCCCTTGCAATATACGGTTTCCGGACGCTTACCTAGCAACATCAGACAAGGCGCTACCGCATGGGTAGGATGCATCAGCGGAGGAAAGCCCAACCAATAGTCCGGCCATCCTTCCATATCTTGATAATGCGCGCAGCGCATGAACTGTATTCTGCCCAGCTCTCCTTTTTCGTAAAGGTTCTTCACATACAGAAACTCTCGACCATAGACGGAGGTCTCCATAAACATATAGTGTTTCCCGCTTTTTTTTCGAGCTTCGATGACTTGGTACAATTCATCGATACTCATTCCCATCGGAATGGTACAGGCACAGTGCTTTCCAGCGTTCATCACCTGTACAGATAGGGGAGCATGAGTAGCAGGCGGTGTTACCAGATGGACGGCGTCGATGGTTTTATCTTCCAACATGGCATTAAAGTCCGTCAAGCGTTCTTCCAGAAGAAACTTATCGCCAACCGCATTCAGCAGTTTTTCATTCGTATCCACTAACACCAAAGAATCTACGTCCGGGTGTTTCAGATAGATGGGTATAAATTCCGCGCCGAAGGAGACTCCTACGAGCGCCACTCTTAATTTACCGTTTTTCATGTTGTATCCCTCCTAGGATTCTTTGAAATAATCATACAGTGTATCCGAAAAAAAGTCTATGGAGAGAATGAAAATGGTATGGAATAAACGAAACTATTTATTGAATTATTGTCTGGCTCCTTTTAGGCAGACAGATCATAAGATCATTTTACTGGAAAAGGCAGATGTTCAACCATGGATATAAAACAAACCGATCTCTACTGGTTTCAGTTAAACGAGGAGATTCGCGTGGAGGATGTCGATAAGTTTAGCGGCAATAATATGCATCCGGATAGAATGATGACGCAGTGGGTACTGGTGTTGATGATCAGCGGAGAACGCTCTTTCCGTGTCTACGGTGAGAATTACGTCGTTCATAGCGGCGAATTTTTCCTGTTGCCTCCTTACGTACAGCATTGCGGGCTTCGATATGATAATCATGCAGCCTATTTTGCTCATTTTCAGGCAACAGGTATTCAGGTTCCACCGCCTGTAAAGGTAGATACCAATCATATTTTGCTTCCGTTACATGGACAGATTCCTCTGGAGCTGCCCTGCTTTGATCTGATGGAATACGCGATTCAGCACCGAACATTGCCTTTTTCAAGCAAAAATTTTTTATCATCCCAAATTCAGGCGATTCTGTACCAGATTAGTTTCGCTGTGCAAAAAAGAGAGCTTTGGTGTAATTTGGAAAGCAGACTGGCCCACCGAATCTTACAATATATTGATGACAACAAAGACCAGCACTTGAAGAATCGGGATTATGAGGATACCTTTGGGAAAACATACAATCGTCTAAATACTATATTCCAAACCGTATATGGTATGACGATCAAACAAATGCAGGTAACCTTGCGTGTCAACCAGGCAAAGCGTATGCTCAGGTCCGGCTATACTATTTCTGAAACCAGTACAGCCTGTGGGTTTGAGGACTATTTCTACTTTTTGAAAGTGTTCAAAAACAAAACGGGAATGACACCATCCGAATATAAAAATTCCTGATCAAATCGGTAGTAACTGTGATTCCAATGGAAATTGTTTTATCAGCTGCCGATTTGGTTCTAAAAAACGTTGCATTGTACCCACGAATCATACACTTGTCCATTTTTTAGTCTTATTTCAGTTATAGGACGAAGAACCGAATTTGTCAAATACCGTACAGATTTTTCCATAGCGGCTTACGCGTTCGGCAATTCTACGGTATCCACAATCGTATACCCAACTTTCTCCACGCGGGAGAACTCGATCGTCTGCACCTCGCCACAAAACGGCTCAAAGTTTTCTTCCAAATGCCGCGCGATTTTCCCAAGGTCTGCCTGCATATCCTGCAAAAGTGTTGTGTGCGGATACCACACATCTGCCTGCATGTAGTCGGGCAAGTCTTTCGCCCATTTTTCGGCGATCTTCCTTTGCACCGCTTCCAGCACCCCCTCTTTGCGCGGCGAAGCCACCACAATGCAGGAGGAAGCCAAAACCTCTATCTTGTCATAACACACTGGGAACACCTTGCAGCTGGATAATATCTCCTTACAAGACGCGATAAACGCCGCCTCGTCTTCGCCGATATACGACACAAGCGTAATGTGCCCGTGCAGCGCTTTCACCGAGATGCCGAGTTTTTCTATTTTCCCTTGCAGCTTCAAAAATCGTGTTTTGGACTTCGGGTCGATCTTTGCAATCACGCACAGCATGAGAATCCCTCCCCAAACGATATATTTGAAATATATCATGCCGTTTCCTTTGTGTCAAGGAGAATAACCGTTCCGCTTTTTGGCTATTCTGTATACAAAAAGACCTCTGTCAAACGACAGAGGTCTTTTTTCATGGGGTGGAAGATGGGATTCGAACCCACGGTCTCCAGTGCCACAAACTGGCGCTTTAACCAGCTAAGCTACATCCACCATATGGCGCGCCAAAAGGGACTCGAACCCCTGACCTACTGCTTAGAAGGCAGTTGCTCTATCCAGCTGAGCTATTGGCGCATATCTCTTTATGCCGCCCAAGGCAATCGTCCCTTTTCTGCGGGTTGGAGCGGGTGATGGGAATCGAACCCACACGACCAGCTTGGAAGGCTGGGATTCTAGCCATTGAACTACACCCGCATATTCTGCGACATTGATGATTATAGCACAGAAGGTTCCGTTCGTCAACCTGTTTTCTTCTATTTTTTCGCATATTTTTCGCGCCGGGCACCCTTTTTATTCCCGACGGCGGGAAGTTTTCAAATTTTGCTTTCGTGTGTGAAACCGCCACACAAATTCCCTTCCGCTGTCAAAAGAAAAATCGCGCAGAAAATTGACAATTCGTTGACAATGCGCGCCCTTTTGTGCTACGATAATACTGTTCGCCGAGACAAACTCCCGAATGATTTCCGCGGCGGAATGCCGCAAAAGAAAGGACCGTTTCAAATGAAGAAAATAACCGCTGTTTTGCTCGCCATGCTGCTGTGCATGACGGTATTTGCAGCCTGCGGCCAGAGCGGTGCCGCCTCCTCCGAGAGCACATCTTCCGAAAGCAGCGCTGAAGCCACGGCAGAGCCCACCGCCGAGCCTACGGCTGAACCGACCGCCGAACCCACCGAAGCGCCGGAGGCATTCACCCCCGCCACCTATGAAGTCGCTTCCCTCAAGGGACCGACCACCATGGGCATGGTCAAGCTGATGCAGGACGCCGAAAACGGCGAGACCGCAAACACCTACAACGTCACGATGTACGGCACCGCAGACGAAATTACCGCCGGCATCGCGAATAAGACGATCGACATTGCAAACGTACCGTGCAACCTCGCTTCCGTGCTGTACAATAAGACCAAAGGCGGCATCAAGCTTCTCGACATCAACACGCTCGGCGTGCTCTACGTCGTTGAGACCGGCGAAAGCATCCAATCCGTTGAAGACCTCAAAGGCAAGACGATCTATTCCACCGGCAAGGGCACCACGCCGGAGTTTGCGCTCAACTACATTCTGCGCGAAAACGGTATCGATCCCGAGACCGACGTGACCATCGAGTATAAATCCGAAGCGACCGAGGTCGCCGCAGCGCTTGCCGAGACCGATGACGCCATCGCTGTGCTGCCGCAGCCGTTCGTCACCACTGCTATGATGCAGAACGACAAGCTCCGCATCGCGCTCAGCCTCACCGATGAGTGGGATAAACTCGATAACGGCAGTACGCTCGTCACCGGCGTCACGATCATCCGCACCGATGTGCTGGAGGAAAATCCCGCCGCCGTTGAAAAGTTCCTCGAAGAATACGAAGCTTCCATCAACTATACCGAGACGAATGCGGAAGACGCTGCAAAGCTCATCGCACAGTATGAGATCGTACCGAAGGAGCCCATTGCTTTAAAGGCTCTGCCCGGCTGCAACATCCACTTCATCAAGGGTGAAGAGATGAAGGAGAAGGCCTCCGGCTATTTACAGGTGCTCTTTGACGCCGACCCGAAGTCTGTTGGAGGAACGCTGCCCGATGACGCTTTCTACTATACGGAATAACCCCGCAAAGCAGAAAAAAGTGAAAACAAAGAAACAGAAAGCCATAGCCGCCACATGCGCTGTGGCTTTTTGGCTATTGGTGTGGCATGTCGTCAGCCTCTGCGTCGGCTCTGAGCTCGTGCTCGTCTCGCCCGTAAAGGTCGTACAAACGCTGTTCACGGTCATTTCCGACCCCGATTTTTTAAAGATCGTGTGGTATTCCGCTGCGCGCATTTTAGGCGGATTTTTCACCGCGCTCACGCTCGGCACGGTGCTCGGGTGGGTCGCCTCGCGGTTTTGGGTCGTTGAGACTCTCCTGCGCCCCATCACGGCCGTCATTAAAGCCACGCCGGTCGCGTCGTTCATCATTTTGGTGCTGCTGTGGTTTTCCGGAAAAAATTTGTCCGTCATCATCTCCATGCTGATGGTCTTTCCCGTCATTTACATGAACGTCTTAGAGGGCATCCGCAGCGCAGACGAAAAATTGCTCGAAATGGCGCAGGTTTTCAGGCTCTCAGTCGGCAAAAAGCTGCTTTACATCTACCTGCCCGCCGTCGCGCCGTTTTTCGTCTCCGCCTGCTCCGTGTCGCTCGGATTATGTTGGAAAAGCGGCATCGCCGCCGAGGTCATCGGCACGCCGGACGGCTCCATCGGCGCGGTGTTTTATCAGGCCAAAATCTTTTTGCAGACCAGCGAGCTGCTTGCGTGGACGGTCGTCGTCGTCGCTGTCAGCGTCGCGTTTGAAAAGCTTTTTATGTTTTTGCTGCGGTTGGTCTTAAAAAAGCTCAAAATGGAGGACGTGTTAAATGGCAAGCGTGCATAATCTCATCGTAAAGCGTGGTGAAGCGGGAATCCTCAAAAATTTCTCCGCCGAGTTTCCGGAGCACCAAGTCACCGCCGTTTCCGGGCGCTCCGGCTGCGGCAAAACCACGCTGCTCTCCGTCTTATTAAATCTTCTGCCTGCGGATTCCGGCGAAATCCATGGCTTTCAAAAGCCGAGCGCCGTGTTTCAGGAAGACCGGCTGCTGCCGTACCTCACCGCCGCCAAAAACATTTCCGTCGCCGCCGGGTGCACGGAAACGGCCGCAGAAAAAGCGCTTTTGCAGGTCGGGTTCGATCCCGAGGACCTCAAAAAGAACGCCGTGCAGCTCTCCGGCGGCATGGCAAGGCGCGTTTCCATCGTCCGCGCCATGCTGACAAGCGGTGACGCCGTCCTGCTCGACGAGCCGTTTAAAGGTCTCGACGATCTGACCCGCGAAAAAGTCATGCAGTTCGTAAAAGAAAACCTCAAAAACCGCACCACGATCCTCGTCACCCACGATCCCCGCGATGCCAAAGATTTAAAAGCCGTCAAAATCATCGAGATGGAAACGGAAAAATGATTTGCGCACTGTCGTAAATCATCGCGCCGCAACGTTAAAAGTTTTTGATCCAACTTTTTTCAAAAAGTTGGTCGCTTTCCGCAGAAAGCGAATTTTTTTGCCTGCATAAAAATCAGAAAAGGAGAGCAGACGGTCCAGTGGACTGTCTGCTCGTGGAAAACCCTATTAAGGGGGTTTCCGATGGATTTGCATAGCAAATCCCTAAAATACAACAAGCGAAGCCCTGCATTCTCATCTTTCAAAGAAAAAGAATGCAGGGCTTTTGATTTACATAACACTTGCGCGCTTACAATTTCTTTTCCATCACATGACTTCGCACCGTCATGCCGGCGCTTTCATAAAACCGCATCGCCGATTTATTAAACGACCACACCATCAGCTCCAAAGATTCCGCACCGCGGCGCTTCGCTTCCGCCTCGCTCGCATACAGCAGCGCCGTGCCGATGCTCATGCCCTGTGCCTGCGGCAACACGGCCAGCTCCTCCATAACCGCCCGCACACGCGGCAAAGTAACCGCATCCCCGGCATTTCCCCGCATCACCGTGCGGGCAAGCCCTAAAATTTTGCCGCCTCGCACCGCACACAGCATGATTTCGTGCGGGTCATCGCACATTTTGAAAAATTCGTCTTCGCCGAGCGGGACATTCGTCTTCCTGTAAATATCCGGGCGATTTGCTTGGTGCAGCGCATGCACAAACGCAAAAATTTCCGCCGCCTGCGCGTAATCATCACGTCCAAGTGTGCGGATCTCAAAGTTTTCAACGTTCTTCGGCATAGCTTCTCCTCTCCTGCGGCGGCGCATCGAGCGTGACCGAAATATTATCCTTGGATATCCCCGTCTTCAGCGCAATATTTTTCGTGATCTCCTGCGCAGCCTGCCGCCGCATACGCCCGTTCCCCGCCGGAAACAGCGAGATCGTGATTTTCACACCGCTCATCCGTTGTTCTGCCTCATCACACTCCACAGGTGCAATTTTTTCGTTCCCTCCACAATTTTCGAAGAAGGACGAGTTGATTTCTTCTATTGAAGAATATTCCTCTTCAAAATATGCGGGTAAAACCGAAATTTTCAGGTTTTTTTCAATGCCCGTCACCGTCACGTCCCGCACAGTCTGCACGTCCTCGTCTTTCCACGCGCCAAAAAATTCGATCCGCACCATAATCAGCATTCCTCCGCATCATTCAAACATGGCACAAACGCCCTGTAACTGTGTCACCAATTGTCGACGTATTTTCCTCGCAGCCCAAATTTCTTTATTATTATACTTTGGACAAAACCGCATTTTAAAAGTGCTATCGTTTTCAATATAACAAAAAACAGGATACACATTTGTGTATCCTGTAGGTTTTATATACCCTGAAAACTGAATAAAGGGAGAAGCAAGAGTACAATGGGAGAAGAAAG
>OLSE01000501.1_pt1 | contig 47724 bp, 54 predicted proteins | sample 1673191 | NCBI WGS metagenome assembly OLSE01 (sample SAMEA3136764, study PRJEB25190) | human gut metagenome | biome: human gut; feature: human-associated habitat; material: faeces | place: Austria | collected 2013
CGCCTGCAAACACACCTTATTTTGTTGTCTGTCCGTTTTCATCATCGGCAACGATACACTTTCTGCGGTTTACATCCAAACCTTTTGTCGTAGATGAAATTAACGGATTCGGTGAAGTTCCTAAAGACATGATTACAGTATCGACTTCAATATCGTACTCTGAGCCTTCAATCTCTACAGGTCTTCTTCTTCCGGAAGCGTCCGGTTCTCCAAGTTCCATCTTTACAACTGTCATACTTGTAATATTTCCGTTATCATCTACATTAATCTTTTTCGGATTTGTCAAAAGATCAAAAATTACGCCTTCTTCCTTTGCATGGTGAACTTCCTCAACTCTCGCCGGAAGTTCCGCTTCGCTTCTTCTGTACACAATATGTACTTCTGCGCCAAGACGAAGTGCTGTTCTTGCAGCATCCATCGCTACATTTCCTCCGCCTACTACAGCAACTTTCTTGCCGGCAGCAATAGGTGTATCGTAAGAATCATCAAATGCTTTCATCAGATTACTTCTCGTAAGGTATTCATTTGCAGAGAATACTTCGTTTGCATTTTCTCCAGGAATTCCCATGAACATTGGAAGTCCGGCACCGGATCCGATGAATACTGCCTCGAATCCTTCTTCTTCCATCAGCTGATCGATTGTTGTGGATTTACCGATAACAACGTTTGTCTCGAATTTAACACCAAGCTCTTTGACTTTTTCGATTTCTTTCTTAACAACTTTCTGCTTTGGAAGACGGAATTCAGGAATACCATATACCAGAACACCGCCAAGTTCATGCAGTGCTTCGAATACAGTTACTTCGTATCCGAGTTTTGCAAGGTCGCCGGCACAGGTAAGTCCTGACGGGCCGGAACCAATGACTGCTACCTTATGTCCGTTTGTCTTTTCTGGTTTTTCCGGTTTGATATCATTTTCCAGTGCATAATCTGCGACAAATCTTTCCAGTTTACCAATAGATACTGCATCACCTTTGATACCACGGACACACTTGCTCTCGCACTGTGATTCCTGTGGGCATACACGTCCGCAGATAGCAGGAAGTGCAGAAGACTGACCGATCACTTTGTAAGCCTCTTCGATATTGCCTTCTTTGATCTCTGCGATAAATGCAGGTATGTTAATGGATACAGGACATCCCTGGATACATCTTGCATTCTTACAGTTCAGACATCTGGTTGCTTCTTCCATTGCTTCTTCTTTATTATATCCGTAACATACTTCTTCGAAATTTGTAGCACGGACTTTTGGCTCCTGCTCTCTTACAGGAACTTTCTTTAATACATCTGCCATTACTCGTCACCTCCGCACTGACCACATCCGCCGTGATGTGTGTCGCCTTCCTGTAATTTCAGCATTGCACGACCTTCCTGGGTCTTGTACATCTGCTGTCTCTTCATAGCCTCATCGAAGTTGACAAGGTGTCCGTCAAATTCTGGACCATCTACGCATGCGAACTTGATCTCATCTCCTACATGCAGACGACAGGCTCCGCACATACCCGTTCCATCTACCATGATCGGATTCATACTTACAACAGTAGGGATTTCCAGTTTCTTTGTAAGGAGACATACGAATTTCATCATGATCATTGGTCCGATTGCGATACATACGTCATATTTGTTTCCTTTTTCCACCAGTTCTTCTACCATTGTTGTTACCATTCCGGCATGACCGTAAGAACCATCATCTGTACATGGATAATAATTTCCAGATACTGCTTCCATCTCTTTTTCCAGGATCAGCATGTCCTTTGTCTTGGAACCGATGATAACATCAGCATCAACACCGTGTTCATGGAGCCATTTCACCTGTGGATATACAGGTGCTGCTCCGACACCGCCTCCGACAAACAGGATCTTTTTCTTCTTCAGTTCTTCGATATCTTCCTCTACGAGTTCTGAAGCATTTCCCAACGGACCTGTGAAATCGCGGAAATAATCTCCTGCTTTTAATTCTTTCATCTTGGTTGTGGATGCTCCGACCGGCTGGAATACGATTGTGATCGTTCCGGCTTCTCTGTCATAATCACAGATTGTGAGAGGGATTCTTTCCCCTTTTTCATCCATCTTTACAATGACAAACTGTCCCGGTTCACAATGTCTTGCTACACGAGGAGCTTCTACATCCATCAGAAAGATGTTAGCAGTTAATTGTTCTGCTTTTAAAATTTTGTACATCTTATTTCCTCCTAATTCCCAATATTACTATTATCATAATACGGCTTGTTCTATTTCGCAAGTAAAACCATATTTTTCAAAAAATGTCGATAAAATTGTTCAAGATTCGCTCTGTTGTATATGGAATAGATTTTAATTTTTATACCAAAGTACGCAAAATGGCTGCCACATAAACCTATGTGACAGCCGCCGTTATCTGATTTTTGTTATTTAAAAATCAACTTCTGTTCCATAATATGTACATGTAAATAATTTAGCCATGGTTGCAGGATCAATTGCTCTTGGGTTAGATCCTGTACAGGCATCACCAACTGCAAGTTCTGCAATCTTATCCAGTTTTTCTTTAAACTCATCTTCGTTAATGCCGAACTCTTTCAGAGTCTTAGGAATATTCATCTTCGCATTGAACTCGTCAATCTTTGCACATAAGCTGTTGATCAGAGCTTTTTCAGATGTTCCAGGAAGTCCCATTCTGCGTGCAATCTCTGCATAACGAGATGCAGCTACTTTATCTTTTGCATTGTATTTGATTACATATGGCAGATAGATCGCATTGGCACATCCGTGAGGAATATGTCCGGTTGAGAATGCTGCACCTGTCTTATGAGCCATAGAATGTACGATTCCAAGTAATGCATTCGAGAATGCCATTCCTGCAAGACATTGTGCATAGTGCATCTGCTCTCTTGCTTCCATGTTAAGGTTATAAGATGCTGGCAGATAATCCAGAACCATCTCGATTGCCTGTAATGCAAGTGGATCTGTAAATGGGCAGTTCAGTGTTGATACATAAGCCTCGATTGCATGTGTCAGTGCATCCATTCCTGTATAAGCAACCTGTTTCTGAGGAAGTCCTGCTACCAGTTCCGGATCAACGATTGCAACATCTGGTGTGATATTAAAGTCTGCCAGAGGATATTTGATTCCTGTATTGTAATCTGTGATTACGGAGAATGCTGTTACTTCTGTTGCAGTTCCTGATGTAGATGGGATAGCTGCAAATTTCGCTTTCTGACGAAGTTCAGGGAAACTGAATGGTGTGATGATATTCTCAAATGTCTCATCCGGATACTCATAGAATACCCACATAGCTTTAGCCGCATCGATTGGAGATCCGCCGCCCATTGCTACGATCCAATCAGGCTCGAACTCCTGCATTACTTTTGCACCTTTCATAACAGTCTCTACAGACGGGTCTGGTTCTACACCTTCGATCAGTTTGACTTCCATTCCGCCTTCTTTCAGGTAGTTCACTGCTTTGTCCAGGAATCCCTGACGCTTCATAGATCCGCCGCCAACTACGAGGACAGCTTTTTTACCTTTCAGATTCTTTAATTCGGATAAACATCCTTTTCCGTGATAAACATCTCTTGGTAATGTAAATCTTGCCATTTCAAACACGCTCCTTTTAAAATATTGTGTTAATCTTTTAACACAATTGTACTACTCGCGAATTTCTTTTTCAAGTCTTTGGGGCGATAAAATTGTGATTTTTTTAATATTATAGTGTATTTCTTCTATCTGTTTGTTACTTCTATATAACAAATGTATATTTAGAAGATTTTTTTCCGATTTATAGCTTTTTGATGTTTGTTAAAATATCTCTTATCTTAACTACTTTTAGTTGTATTTTTGTTGCTTTTCTGTTGTAACAAAATATCTTAGTTTTAAAAATTTTAAAATCTGCAAAAATTCTTTTCTGTTTCAAAAGATTTCGCTTATTTAATAACGATTAAAAATCATTGATAAGCATTAAGTATTACATATTTTTGCCAAAAGCTTTGTTAAAAATGTAACACTAAAATTAAATTAATAAATAAAAATTTGAATTGTCAGAATAGTTTAAAATAAATATTCCTGAATGAACGAAATATCATATACAGGTATGGTTCTTTCTGTTGAGTCCAGTTTTAATGACTCAATAAATGAGTTCATTACTTCACTTGTATCATAGATGATGACCTCTGGTTTATGAATGACATAAACTTCATTTGTAAATTCTTCTGAATAATGACCTAATATCTCCGATACTACTTTCATGTTCATATTGTTTTGATCTAACAGTGTTGCATAAGTGTGCCGTAAATCGTGCCATACATGTTTTGTACAATCAATATTACATTTCTTCATTAGTTTCTTAAAATAATAATACGGTCTTGCGATTGCCTTCCCGTGATCCCTAAACAAAACAAAATCTAAGTTTTCATCAAATTCCGGATCATTTTTCAGTGTTTCTTCATATCGTGCTCTTGCCAGATACAGCTCATCCATAATAAAATCAGGAAGCGGGACGTATCTTTTACTGTTACGAGTTTTTAATGTCCTCTTTTGAGAAAGTAACGTATTGTCATCGAACCCCTCATTATCATATCCTCTTCCCAACTGACAGTCGATTAAGAGTTGTTTTTTTTGAAAGTCGATTTTTGAAAAACAGATCGCTCTTGTTTCACTTACACGTGCTCCTGTTGAAGCAGACAGCAGTAAAAATAAATAGAATGTATAATCCATTTTTCTTGCGGTCAATAATAAATTCATAAGTTCGTTCAGCGTAAATGCGTTTTTCTTAGTAGGTGGTTTAGTAATCTTCTTCCGCACGGGAATATTCACATACTATTTTATTTTTCTATTTTCATTGGAATACTCAGTCAGAGACACTGTAAATCATCTTAAAGCACTTGCCATTATCGTAGTAGTTGAATACGATCCATGAACAAGGTTTATTTTATATAAGCACTTGCAAATTAGCACCAGTTTGTAATTATTTCATTATAAAATTGTTCCTTATCTCCGGTTCTCTTCAGGTCTTCCTTTACTTTTCCATCTTTTAAGAAAATAATTCTATCACATGAACTTGCTATAATAGGGTCATGTGTTACAAGCAGGATTGTTTTCCCCATCTTCTTATTAATCTCTTCTAAAGTATGTATTACAACCTCTGATGAGGCAGAGTCCAGATTTCCTGTTGGTTCGTCCGCCAAAATCAAATCCGGATTGTAGATTAATGCGCGGCAAATCGCAGTTCTTTGTTTTTCTCCTCCTGATAATTCATATGGTTTTTTATCTAATAAATCCGTAATTGCAAACTTCTCAGCCATTTCCTCACATTTTTTCTTACTCTCCTGAATATCTGCCTCATCCAAAATAAGCGGAAGCATAATATTTTCTTTTATAGACAGACTATCCATAAGATAATAATCCTGAAATACAAAAGCAATCTCTGTTCTTCTAAGTCTTGCCAGTTCAGCCCGGTATATATCTTTTGTATCTTTATCTTTGTAATATATTGTTCCGTCATCTGGTTTGTCAAGCATTCCCACTGCCTTTAATAATGTAGTTTTTCCACAACCAGAACGTCCCATAATCCCTACAAATTCACCTTCTTCTATCTCAAATGAAACATTATTTAAAACAGGATAAGTAATGCTTTCTCCTGTTCGGGAAGTTGAGTAATATGCCTTTTTTAAATTTTCCACTTTTAAAATTTTTTTACTTTTTTCCATCTCTACTATCTCCCTCTATTTTTCTAATATTTCTATAAGCAAATATCAAACTAAAAACAGCAAAAAGCAACCATATAGCACCAACAATTAAAATTATTCCTTTAAAGTATCTATGAACCCACTCAATCTGTAAATGTTTCGCATACAAAAGCATGCTACAATACAAAATTGAAATAATTGTGCCACATATAACAGGCAGTCCTCCTGATAGCAGACACTCTTTTATGATTCCCTTTCTGACTTTAGCAGAAGACATTCCTGATTGAATATAAAATCGGTATTTCCATTCTGTCTCCGGAAAATCACACTCCATTTTTATACTCAATACAAATATTCCACACAAAAGCATAATGATAATATTTCCCGCTGCTGAAGCCACATATAAAAGCTTTGTTTTACTTCTTTCTAACAGCAGCTCTTTCTTCTCGTAAATCAGATTCCCATTATCAACATCAAAATAATTTACCTGGGAATGATCTTTGGCATACGCTTTTATTTCTTCGACGACTTTATCATAATTTTCAGGTATATTCATCATAACAGCCATATTCGCCCCATCTGCTTTCACACAGTTCTTTTGATAATATTCGTCTGAGAATACAATAATATGTTCACATGTTTCACTTCCAAACACACCTGTTAGAATTCTATCTTCTGTTCCGACAACCTTGAATTTTTCCGTAAAATACTGTACTTTAGGTGTTGCTACTTCTTTTATATACAACCACAAATCAGCTCTTGCTTTTCCTATATAAATTAATGGATTTTTTGTATTGTAACCAATTCCGACTTTGTTTCGTTCAAACCTCTCCCTTTGATATACAACGAATATTTCATTTCCTTTCAAATCCAGTGATTTTCCGGTCCATTTTTCATAAGTTGATGCCGAGATCCCCATATGTTCAGCAATATCTGTCGTTGTTACTCTAGCACATGGTACTTTTCTCAGTTGAACCCCTTCATCATCTGTTAAATGATTCAAAAATTCTTCGTCATCCGTATTTGCCATCCATACCAAGTCATACGGATAATTCTTCGGCTCGGTAATCGGAAGGTTATCCAATAATTTTATAGAAAAATCTGTCATAATAATTACAAGAAATGCTGCAACGACAAAAGACATATTTATATTATAAAAGAATCTATGATACCAGTTTTCCAACCATGTAATTCGTTTATAATACTTCTTCTCCTTTTTATTCAACTGAACAAAATAGTATCCTGCCAAGCTGATCATAAGCAGGCACATGCCCGCATTCAAAAATACAGTCGGAATACTTTTGGATATCTTTCCCCAATAAAACAATAAACTTATAAGACCAATCAAGGTCAAAAATATCCCAAGCAGTAAAATTTTCGGTCTCTTCTTCAATGGTTTTCCATTCTTTTTTCCAACCGTCAACAACGCATCCATTCCCAGACATGCTATCAATTCATCAAAAACAATGAATAGGATGCCGAAAACTTCACATGAAATCACCAATGTATTCCGCAGTGCAACAAATCCATAATTAACCTCTGTAGTAATTGTATTATAAAAGATATTTTGTAATACTGTTTTTGCACACTCTGCTAATATTTTTCCTAAAATCAAGCCACCAGTTACCGAGGAAAATATAATCCCTGCATATTCAAATCCAATAAACATATATCTATGCTTTTTCTTTAATCCCATCGTATCAAGCAGAACATAATCATAGGATTTTTTTTGTATGTACGAAATAATAACCAGTACCATTAATATAAACAAGAGATAATATGTCTCTTGAAAATTAATAAAAGTGTACATTTCTTCCACTATGCCGGAATTTTGTCCATGTATAATTCCTTCAATACTGTCACTAAATGCATATGATACATATATTGTCGAAACCATTAATATACCACATAGTATAACCAGTAAATAATGACCAAACTTATGTTTTAGTGTTTCAAAAAATATTTTTTTCATTATATATTCCCCCTCTATTTTGTTGCATATATACTAGTCTATCATTAATAACTTTGGATATTCTTTACCTAAATATATTCCATTAATCAATGTCAATATCGTTCCACTTTCTCCAGATAGGATTGAATAATCATTTGTATACTCGTCATTGAAAATATAATTTCGATGACTTATAATCGTTTGTCTCATATTTCGTTCTCTTGTTATCCATTCCTGCCTTAAGAAGAAATGCACACCTTTCCGGACTATTTTTCATTAATAAAAGAATTTCACTTATTATATGATTTAAATCTTTTTCGTAATTATTATTTTCGCTATTGTTAATCAATATATCAACGCAAAATAATAGCAAGTCCGCACATTGATTTTTCCTTATTATATTCATATGATTTGTAACTATATTTTCTATATAATCCTCAATTATCGTTTTCATATCTTCTTTCCTTTTGTAATATACTATATACCAGACTAAACAAATACATATATTCTGCCGAAAAATCTATTCTCAAATATTAGATAGTATTTTTTCTTAATTATATACCTTTTTATACTTTAACACAACAATTGTATAATCTCTTTTCAAATTTCTATTGATTTTTCTGCTATTTTGTTGCGCTTTTAATATATAGTAAACGTGAATATCAAAGGAGGTTTTATTATGAGTAATTTTGAAGATTTTGATCTTGATTTAAAACAAGTGTCTACCACCACGAATACCGAACTCTTATCAACGACTACAATACTCCAATCATTGGCAACCACATGTAAGTCAGTTGATACCCCTACAACCGGAATGACAAATTATTGTTGTACAAAAGCAAATGAAGCTGCTGAGCCAAGATGTATTTAAATGAGTTACTATATACAATAGCGTTTGTATATAATTAATCTCGAAATTTAAAATAAAGCGGCTGTAAATTAGTCATTAATTAGGAATCGCCAGTTTCGGCTAATGCCGATTCTGGCGATTCCTTGTTTTAATATCTACTTTTTAGTGCTATTCTTGATTTTACCCGTATAATATAAGATTTATCTCATTTTAAAATACTGAATGTTCTTTGCGTCTGAATACTTCGATTCATCCGCAAAAGTGCTTTATGCACTGAGTTAAGGTTTGAAATTTGAATATTCTTGTGCGATGAAATCGCACTTCCGGAAATTTTGGAATCAGATGTCCGGAAGTGGAAATCACCTATGTAATTATGCGAGTTTACTCGCGTAGTTCTTTATCCAAATCATATACCTCACGCATTAATCTATCATGTTCAACATCAATGCTTGTGATATTTATTCGATAGCTGTCGTGGGCAAATACAGTCAATGATTGCATCTGCCAGAGGACTGTCACCACCGTCGAGCTGCTCATCCCATTCCTCGAATGCATACTGGGAACAGAAAATCGTTGAAGATTTCTTACGTCTCCTATGAAGCAGTTCGAAGATGTCCCTTTGTTCTGAATTCGTTGGTTTCAATAGAAGCCACTCATCCAGGATCAGAACAACTGGATTGGCATACTTCGCCATGACTTTTTTGTAGTTACCATCTGTCCATGCTGTCTCCAGATCAATAAGCAGATCAGGGAGTCGGACATACTTGGTATTGAAATACTGCTTACAAGCCTCCATGCTAAAGGCACAGGCCATGTATGTTTTACCACAGCCTGTAGCACCGGTGATAAAAAGATTTCGGTGTTCGCAAGTTGCAAGTCGGTTAATGAGATCCTTGTTAAGCTTGCGTCCGGAAGTGTAATTGATATCTATGATATTTGCTTCCGACTGGTCGAATCCAGTATTATGGATTAGCCGTTTCAGACGGTTGTTTTTCCGATTGCTGTATACAGAGATGATTTCTGTAGGTCAAAAATCGCTAACGACAAATGGATTTTCCTTCTTCGTATTTGGATTTTACACAGTGTATTCTTCTCTGTTTCTTGCACTTGGAAAAGGCACCGCCGTGTTCGTTCTTGGGGCTTGCCGACAAGGTATTTTCTTTGTTCCGATCATTCTGTTGCTCCCATCATTCTGGCGCATAAATGGAATACTATATGCACAACCGATTGCCGATGTGATTTCTGCTATTGTTACTGTGTTTATGGCTCTACATCTTTATAAAGAACTGGCAACAACAAAAGAGCATTAAAGCATCAGGCAACATAATAGATCAACACCGTCTGCCGCTTCGAACTGAGGCAATATCACCCTTCAAAAAACAATCACTCCCAGAGGATGTTACTCCCCTGAGAGTGATTGAAGCCTTTGTTTAAGATAACTTACTCAATTATCTGGAATCTCTGGATACACTGAAGCAATGTACTTACCAGTTCCTGATACAGATCTTCATCAAATCTGCCATTCACAATCGCATTCTTAATTAAAAGCGGCTTATATATCTCTAAAATCTCCAATACCGCATCTGCATTTCCTTCTTTTGCCTGTAAAAGTAATCGTTCAAAATTCATTAGTTTTCACCTCCCATCACCTTGCGGATCTTCCGGATTGCATAATAGTAAATACCCTTGCATCGTTCCTCTGATAACCCATTTAGCCCGCTCATTTCCTCAAAAGTACGTTCTTCAAACACATGCTGGTAAATCAGCTTCCTTTCTTCATCCCGCAATGTATGAAGGGCTTTCATCAATCTTTCGTCTGACATCTTATTCCATTCCGGATATTTCCCCTGTGCCTCCTGCAATAAAAGCTGCTCCCTCGTTTGGTTCTCCAGCAATTCTTCGATTATAATTCTTGCCTCCATCTGTCCAATATCCTCCAGCAGTTCTTCTGCATCAGCCATCTGGATTTTCTTCTCCAGATAATCATGTCGTTTTCCACGGACAAACTGTATCAGATATGCTGTAAAGTGATTTTGTATCTTTGATCCTGTATATGTATTTTTGTTCATTTGTTTTATCCTCCGAAATTTTTTATCACGTTCCAAAAAATTCCGAGGATGGCGGTGAGCGGCAACAAAACGTGACACTGCCTTCATTTTTTCGAAAAAAAGAAAGGCTGGACCACTCTATTCGTAGTCCAGCCGATACTTCTCTTTCTATGTGATTGTGTAGGATATGCGATGATAGTATCTCATATGCTGCATATTTTAACTTCTCTCCGAAACATTCTATGGATAAGATTTTTTTAACAGATTCAGTTCCTCTTTGGCTTTTATCTTATGCTGTCCATTCATGTCTGTCGTACTTACTTCCATGTTTCTCTATTTGTGTATGTGTTATCCTACTTATCATAACGCACTTTAACGCATTTCGTATAGTGTTAATCTACGATAAAATATATGCATTAAGTGAGGTGATATAGATGGTGAAAAAATTATTGGGAGATGCAGTCAGGGAAGAACGTCTCCGCCGCAATCTTTCGCAAAACAGCCTTGCGGAACAGGCAAAGATTTCTTTACGGACTGTCTCTGATATTGAAAACTATATTGGCAATCCACAGTTGGAAACACTTTATGCCCTGGCAACTTACTTACATATTTCCATAGATGCTATATTTTCTAACCAGAAAACGAACCCGGATTCTACCATGCAGCAAATCATGGCAGAACTAAATTCCTGCCCGGAGGAGCAGAAACAGCTTGCCCTTTCTACACTGCGTGGACTTCTGGATGGATTCAAGAACCTAAGTTAAGGCTCTCCCGTATCCTTCATCATCTACACATTATACAAAGACAATCTGTGAGTAATCTGTGAATAGTCTGTGAGTTTTCTGTCTATTCCCATTCTGATACAAAGAACAGGAGAGTACACTGCCATAAGCATGTGTATCTCTCCTGCTTTTTTATGCCCTGCGAAATGCACTGATAGCATCCACTACATTCTGTCTCATAGTCTGATCCATCCGCAGCGGTTCTTCTTCCATCAAATCAACTTCTGTGGGCATTTCTCTATTTATCTTAGAAACGTCCTGCCCTTCCAATACCTTTCTTACTTCTTCCCGGATGATTTGCTGCATCATTGGCCGGAGCATATCCGGTTCCATGCTTATACTGCCATTACCTGTCTCATCCGTTCTTCCCGTATATGCCAGAATTGCTGCAACGATCAGTTTTGCTTTTTTCTCTGTCGTATTCAGAAGTTCTGTCACATACACATGATCTGGGTCCGACTTATCAAAACCAATAGTGAATACAAACGGATTTTTCTTTCCCATAAAATCACACTCCAGCCTGTGTCATGCGATACAAAAGATCATATCCATCGGCATTTGCTTTCATATCCCGGATAAAGGTATGTTTTCCCAACCGGTCTGCCTGCTCCAGAAATCGTTCCAGAAGCACTGCTCCGCCGCCGATAAACACCGTATAAGTAGATTTTGTATCAATGCCCCGCTCCCGGATGCTGTTCAGAAGATCGGTAACAAAATTCTGAACCATGGTTTCTACTGCCTGTACAACAGCTTCCTCATAATACTGCGTTTTTCCCTTGATGATACTGTCGATATCTGCCTCCTCCAGAAGCATGTCATATTCACTGTTAATACTGGAAATGATATCGTTATACATGGTAATCACACCTTTTTCCAGAGAATCACAATAATCCATATCCGGTCTGCCACTTCTCATCAGAAGATAATCAGAAGTAAATCCGCCAATATCAATCCCTACGACTTTCGGAATCTCACGGATTTCCGTCATCCTCGTCATCATGGCTGCATAATCCTGCGGAAACGCCATTACATTCTGAATACAGAGGTGATAGCCTTTATCGTTGAAGCATAGTTCTTGCACCTTCCCGTCCCCTTTGAAATAGCGTTCATATCTCTCACAAAGCTCTGCAAAATGCTTCGGCGGAAGCCCAATCGGAAGTTCCACCTGAATGACATCCTCCGGCTGGATCTGCGCTTTCTGTTCCAGCTCCATCGCAATGGCAAATAACGTCAGAATCCAGAACCGGTTCCGGCTGTCCTGCGTCTTATCCCTCTGGTAAGGAATCCGTTTCTCACTGAGGGTATAATACTTGCCCTGATATTTCAGATACTTCTCACCCCTGGCAGGCTTTTTGTCCTGTTCTGTCAGTCCAGTGGTAAATACAAAATTACAGGTTTTCATGTTCCGGTTTCCGTGATCCACGGCTACTCTTATTTTTTTTATCATGCTACATTCACTCCTTTGTACTTGATACTTATTCTGTACGTAGGAGATACTTAAAGTGCAACTTTTTAAGGACTATTTCCATAATTTTTCTTCCTGTATACTTCCATATCGTTGATATCATTGGTAAAACACAGTATAATGAACATATTATCAAATAAGAATTTGAATTACAGGAAATTGCCCCTATAGCTATAACACAAACTAATAGCACTAAATATCCAATCCTTTTTTTCAAAACATTCTTATAATATTTACTATTCATCTATAATTCCGCCATCCGTCCAATAATCTCCTGATAAAATGCTTCCTGGCTTTCTCCACGCTTCAAAGTATCCAGAATCAGCCCGTCTTTTAGCAAGATGATTCTGCTGCAGTAGCTTGCCATCTGCGGATCGTGGGTAACCATAACAATGGTTTTCTTAAATTCACGGTTAATCTGTGTCAGCGCATCAATCACGATCTTACCCGACTTGGAATCCAGATTACCCGTCGGCTCATCCGCAAGCACCAGATCCGGATCGTTAATGAGCGCCCTGCAGATTGCCACACGCTGTTTCTCACCGCCGGATAATTCATAAGGATTCTTTTTCACCAAATGGGAAATCAGAAATTTTTCTGCGTACTCCTGTGCCGCCTTTGTCATGACACTTTCCTTCTCCCTGCCAAGGATCATCGGAAGCATAATATTTTCCTCAACGGACAAACTGTCCATCAGATAAAAATCCTGAAATATAAAGCCGATCTGCTTTCTTCGTACATCCGCCAGCCGGTCTCCGTAGATTTCGCTGACATCTTCTTCCATAAACCGTACCGTCCCGCCGGTCTGCTTGTCGATCATTCCGAGGACCTTTAGCAGTGTTGTCTTTCCGCAGCCAGATTTTCCCATGATTCCGACAAATTCGCCCTCTTCTACTGCAAAGTTTAATCCTTTTAACACTTTCACGTCTTCTTCACTCTTCTTGAGCGATGACCTCCGGTAATTCCGGATCAGATTTTCCACTTCCAATACTTTCATTCTAATCATTCCCCTTCTCTACTCTCTTTATAACATATTGTGCAAACAGCCATTGTACTAGCCGGTCTGCCAACAGATATATTCCAACAATCAGAATCCAGTACATCCAAAATGTTACGTCCAGACTTCCGGCATCTTTTGATGCACACCGCCATTCATAAGAGAGCACATATACAATACCCATCATTACCGTGGCAAACAAAGCAATATCCGACAACATCTGGGTTTCAAAGCGAATGGTTTTCCTGCGCTGCTTCTGCTTCATGCCCATACATCGCAGGAACTCATAGCGTCTCTCATATCCCGAAAGTTCCGACAATATCTTAATCCCATTCACAAAGAATGCACTGATAAATAGCGCCATCATCAGGAATAATTTACTGGATAAGCTGAACAACACACGCATTTTCTGCCCGATCAGATACTCCTCCGTCCCGTAGAGATAACTCTCCATCCTCGTATCGCTGTCATTCTTTACGCCACATTCTTTCTGATACTCCGACAGTTCCTTCCATGCATTTTCCTTACGTTTTCCCGAAAATGTAAATAATCTTAATACCGTTGCCTCCTGATCATCTCCACGCATCGCTTCCCACTGCTTCTGAAAATATGTATCCGAAAACACGATAATGTTCTCATGCCACTGATCTGTAGAATACTGTCCGATCACATTCTGGGTAAATATGTCCTTGATATCGTACAGGTACTGCGGATCTGTGTGTGAAATCTCCGCCATATCTTCTTGATACTTTCCTGTGAATAAGAAACTATACGTATTCAAATAATCCTCATCTGTAATCTTTTTTTCTTTCTGATACTCAGAATCCTCAATGCCCACCAGAATTTCACGCTCCGACAGATTCACATCTTTCCCGGTCAGCTTCTCATATTCTGAAGCTGAAATTCCTATATGCTGTGCTCCATAATATGTCGTCACCCGGATCATCGGAAGCTCTGTCATATTTCCATCATACTTTCTGACCAGTTTTTCCGCAAATGCTTCATCTTCCTCCTTTGCCATCCACACCATGTCATAGGGATAGTTTTCCCGATACTTATCCAATGGAAGAACCTCTGCAATTTCAACCGTCAGATATGTAAGCGCAAAGAAATGAATGACCAACAGAATCAGCAGAATCAACAGATTATTCATGTATTTACTGTACAATTGATTCATCTGTAAAATATGCCGATGATAAAACTGTTTTCGATGCTTCAGCCCTTCCAGAATCAATGCCACGTCAAATGCAGCCACCAGAAAAAGCCCTACAATAAAGATAACGTGGGAATACATATATGACAGGTCACTTCCCTGATACTGGTTTTCTCCTAACACCAGAACGCCAATCCCGATCAATACCATTAGTATCCATTTCTTTCCGACCGGACGCTTCTCGTTATACTCACTCTTTGAAATGAGTGTACTTAGATTCCTTCCATCCATCCAGACCAATAAGATCAGGAATACACCTGTCATGTTTGCAACACTCATCCCGCAGGTATTCCGGTAAATCTTCCATCCCGGTGCTGTCACCTTAAGAAATTCCGGATACAGTTTATGAAGTGCGGTCTGTGCTCCATATAAGATTCCGTTTCCCATTAAAATTCCGAACACAAGAGAAAATACACATCCCACCGTATACTCTACTAACAGGAGCAGATACGATGTTTTCTTTTTCATCCCAAGAACAATAAACGTTGTGTAATCTTTAATACGAAGCTTCATATAGTATTTCATAGAAAAAATCATCAAGAAGACCGTAATAAATGTAATAAGCCCTGCCGCAAGCACGAAATCTGACTTAAGCGTTGCTGCAGTCACTCCATCTTTTACAGCCTTCTTGACCACATCATTCAATCCCCAGAATGCAAAAAGCTCTGCAATCGCAAGAATATTGCTCACGAAAAAAAGTATGTAATTCTTTAGATTGCTTTTAAAATTCTTCATGATTATGTGATAAAACATATTAAATCCCTCCCTAATAATATATATTACACAATAAGATTGCCGCGTAAAACTCGGCAATCTTATAAATTGCGTTCATATCCAGCATACTTAATATTGTTGTAATAATTGTTTTACTCCGCATTTTCTAATTATTATATTATTTCAGCTTTATTTTTCAATACATTGGCCATAACAGTGCGATTTTAGGCCATCACTTTCTTAAACATCAGATATCACACGTCAAATTTGTTTTTTCATCTCTGATATTGTTATACTTAAGCTTAAATTCGTCATCTTGATCCAGCAATTTTTCTAAAATCCGCACATATCTTCTACATATTGCAGATACCGAATGCCCAGCCTTTTTCAAATAGTATTAGTATACATATACTACATTCACTTCTTTCTCAACAGTATTTTTTTTGACTTTTTTATTCGTATGTTTCACACTTTCTATTAGCAACTAGAATAATCGTTTTATTTTAAGATTTCCTTCCCTTTTTCAATGATTCGACCATCCTCCACACGGACCACTCTCGTACCATATTTCGCCAATGAAGTATCATGTGTTACCATAACAATTGTCATTCCTTGCTTATTTAAGCGTTCAAAAAGATTCATTATGGTTTGAGAATTTTCTTTATCAAGATTTCCTGTTGGCTCATCTGCAAGCAATATCTGTGGTTTATTGATTATTGCTCTCATAATTGCTATACGCTGCTGTTCTCCTCCCGACATTTGAGAGACATGTTTTTTTTCCAAATCATCTATACCAAATTCCGTAAGCAACTCATAAGCTATTTTTTCTCTTTCTTTTTTCCGCATTCCGGCATAGCCTAACGGAACAACCAGATTTTCTAACGCATTTAATTCCGGTATAAGATGGTATGCCTGAAATACAAATCCAATTTTTTGATTTCTGATAAATGCACTTTCCTTTTTTGATAACTTTCGAATATCTACTCCGTCTAACTTATAAGTTCCTATCGTTGCATCGTCCAATAACCCTAAAATATTCAACAATGTAGATTTCCCACTTCCGGATTCCCCAAAGATACAAACAAATTCTCCTTTAGAAATTGACAAATCAACCCCCTTTAATACTTTAGTCTTAATTTCTTTTCCACAATAGGTTTTTTCTATTCCCTTTAACATAATCATGTAATTCACCACCTAATAGACATTCAGCAATTCAATAATTTTTTTCTTTTTTAGTTTTCTAAAAGTAATTACCGAAACAAAGCTACTTAGTACTACACACAGCCCATATGCACTCAGAAATGTGTACCAGCTCCCTTGCACATTCACTACACTGATCATAATTCCAAAATCCACATAATAAGTAACCAAATAACCAATGACTATTCCTATGATCGTTCCTATGCTGTTTAATAATAAAATCTCACAAAATATTTCCCAGTAGAGTTCCTTGTATTGTGCACCATATGCCAGACTAATTCCATATGATTCTTCTCTATGCTCGAATCGAAGTTGATAAATAGCAATCATACCAGTCAAAAAAACCGCCATAAAAAGTAATGCTACCTTATTTATTGCCTGTAAGGATGTCATCACTTTTATTGTATTATTCCTTAATTCTATTTCTGGAGAGTAGATACGATAACGAAAACTTTGGTCATGTGAATTATATAAATATGTCTCTATTTTCTGTATTGTTTTTTCCTCATTTTTTAAATACTTCTTTTTCCATTCCACATGGATAGCTGCCGATGATATTTCCTCTTTATACTGCTCCATATATGTAATTGGTGCTACCACACACTTTTTTAACTTAATTTCATCTGTTTCCGTCTTCCAGTTTAATTCTGCTATTTTGGTGGGCATCTGCTTTTTTTCAAGCTGCGGGATGGGATTCATTTCACAATTCATAATATCCTGAAGACCATTTCCCCAATATGTATAGCCATTTTTCAAATCAAGCTTTTTATAATCCACTAAAATCATAACGAATTCATAGTTTTCATTTTTATAAGAATAGAACTGTGGCAATACAACATATAAAAAAGTCTGACCATCTGTTATCTCGTCCACTTTTTCATAATCCTTCAGTGTAAAGGCTTGCTTTTCTATATCATTCATACCTTCACCACCTGAAATTTCCAAAACTAAATCCCTCTCTTGATTTTTTTGATTTTCTTTTTCACGCGACAATGAGAAAAACATATTTAAAGAATATGTAAACACACTCATCCCAAGTGCAATTTCAATAATCATAAGAATTGAAACCCATCTATTATGTCGCAATATTTGAAACATTTTTGCAATAGTATATTTCATTATATATCCCTCGTTGTCCTCACCATATCTGCAATGTTTTCTTTTTTAATTCTGCTAACTATTATCCATGTTAATATTTCACAAGCCCAAACTGCTAATATAACTGTTTCCACTATAACCATACTGTCCAAAATAATAATATGCTCCAAAGATGCTAATTTAGCTAATGGTCTTAGTGTAATCATAACCAAAAATACTGCCAATAAAGTCACCAACAATGTTTCAAAAAACAAACAATATTTAATATCTCTTTCTGTAGCACCAAGTGCCAAATTGATTCCCATGATTTTCCGTTCTTTTTTTGCCTTTGCCATTAGCACAATGGTTTCGTTAATCATGAAAAATAATATTGCTACCAGAGCACACATTCCCCTAACAATTCGCCACTGAATCTTTGTGTACAGTGCATTTTTATATAATTCTTCTCCTTCTGTAACTCCTAATATATCTGCATGATTATCTTTTTCTTTTATTTGTTCAATAACCTCGTCAATTCTTTTTTGTTTTTGCAATTCATTTTCGCAAAAAAATGTCCCTGAAAACTGTATATCCTTTTCCTCCTTATATACATTAAGCATTGTCTGATAAGGTATAATCATCCCCGAATAAACCGAATTATCTATTAATCCGATAACTTTTAATCTTTTATCTCTGATTTGAATCATATCTCCAATTTCACACGCATGCATACGCGCATATTGTTTATTCATCAGACATACATCTTTCCCTTCTTGTAGTTCTTTTTTACTAAATGTTCTTCCTTCAATTTTTGGAAGTGGATAAAAATAAGATTCATCAATTCCCTTTATTGAAACATATTGGTTCGCCCATTCTGGGAAAGATTCTTCATAAAATGCACTTATAGAATAAGAAATCTCTTTATCTAATTTAATAGTATTAAAGGTTCTGCTAAGCCAGTCTACTTGAAAAGAATCTTCCATACCTTTAAAAGTAGTATAATAAATAACTTGTTCAACCGACCTTGTATTTGCAATGCAGCATGTAGGCAATAATAGCCCTACATAAAAAGACAAAACATATAAAAAATATCTTCTCTTTTCATATTTAATTTTAAGAAATAGTTGATAAAACAAATAATTGACTCTATCCATTATCAATTCTCACCCTTAAAGCATTTGAAAATCTTCCTTGCATTTGGCATTACAATAAAATATTCTTCCTTTTCATTTATAGATATTTGGGGTATTTCTTCATCCTCTAATCCATCAATATATGTTATTGTTTCCTCATATTTACCATTCTCACTCAAACGATAAACAGCTGCTCCAGCACATGAAACGCAAATAATACCTCTATCTGTTAAGAGAAAACTAGATATATTAAGTCCATCTGGTAATTCACATAATTTTTTTAATTTATTATCTTTAATAGTCATAAGCCATTCCGGGCAAGATGTTAAAGCTCCAAAACTATCATTCGCTTCATCATAATATCTAACCATAGAATTGATTAAATAAATCTGATTATTACATGAATAAATAGAACCTATAAAATTGCTTCCTATCTCTTTCAACTTTCCATCTGTATACTTGTCAACTACTGGATTTTCTAAAGAAACACCGGTAACATATATACTCTCTTGATTTACAGAAAGCACTTCTGGTATATAATTAGGATCTGTTGATTGTGTATTTTTTAATTTTATTTCTTCAATATAATCAAGTTCTTTATCCAATACTTGTATTCGATTATTTCCTTGATCCAGCACATAAATTTTTTCGTTGCACATAGTGATTGCACTTGGAGATATAAATTCACCTTCACCACTTCCAGTTCCACCAACTTCTTTAAGTATATTACCCGCATAGTCTACTTCAAAAATGCAATCTGTTTTTTTATCCGAAATAAGCACTGCTTCATCATTACAGAAAATACCTCCCGGCTCTCCAATTTTCTCTATTTTCCATTCTTCTAATATATAATCAGATTTATAAACATCTTGCAAAGTTTCCAGTGCACACTTTTCGCCTTGCACTTCAGCATCTTTTTTTTCATAAATTGGTAACACCTGCTGTTTGGATTCTTTCATCAACTCATAATTATCGCTTTTTTGACAGCCTATCAAGCACGCAACTATCCCTAGCACAACACATCCACAAATAATTCTTTTTCCCATATTACAACTCTCCTTTTTGGGAAACACTTCACTATATTTCTCAATTAATAATTACTAATTTTTTCATTCACAACACTTATCTTAAATCTTACAAACAGCTACAGCTGACGTATCCATTCTGTTTGCTTTATAAAGGCTATTTCCCCTCCTCGCAATGTCTTTTCTAACATTTTTTGTATTTTTTCATCATATCGTTTTATTTTGTACTTTTCAATTGTTAGGCCATAACAGTGTGTTTTTTGACCATAACTTTTTCAGATTTAGTAAACAGCAGTCCTAATTCACTGTTTTATAAATAAATTTTCAGATCTTTACCAAATAGACATTTTTTAACAAAATAGTGCAGCATTAAAACAAGATTATATATTCCGATTAGCATACATAATATTTACTCTCCTTTGGAAATGTTGATATAAAAAAACAGATGTGCTAATCTAAACTATCACATCTGTTTTTTTACATGTTAACAACAATAAAGTGTCAGAAAATGTGTACATCCAATCGTATGTGTACCACCCATCATCTCTTGGCTACTGCTTTCTCGCAGCAATTTGTCCATCTCCAACATCCAACATTTCTTTGCACAAATCTCCGCCACAATTCATTTCTTCTCTGTGTTCCATGGTATTCCCCCCTTTCTTTTTTATGAAACATCCTCATTACTAAAAAAAGAAACACACGTCAAAAAGCTGTTTTCTTTAATCTGATAAGAATATGTACCATCATATCTGTCTACAATCTGCCGCACGTTTTTTAACCCATATCCATGTACCTCCTTTTCTGACTTACATGAGATAAGCCGATGATTTTTTTCTTTTGGGTGCTCTTCAATACTATTTTCTATCTCTATATATAATAAACAATACCTTCTATTAATTCTTATAGTCACCCATTTTTCTGTAGATTTTATTCTCTCACAGGCTTCTATTGCATTATCCAGCAGATTACCCAACAGTGAAATCGTCTCCCCATCCTTAAACGGAACATCCCCAATCATGTTGCTACCAATACTGAAAGCAATTCCTTCGGAATCTGCTTGCTTTTTCTTAGAATTTAAAATCAAATCCACTATATTATTTCCTGTCCAAATCTTTGTTGAATCATCAAGGATATCTTTGCTTATTTCTTCCAGATAATCGTGTAATTTATCCCACTGATTTGCTCTCTCCATATTTCGAAGCACTAGTAAATGATTTTTCATGTCATGAATCATTTGTCGGCTTTTCAGCATCTCTGCATATCTTTCTTCCAATAACTGATCTCTCAATATAAGTGTCGTTTTTTCTCGTTTCACCACCTGATATTTGATTATAAACATACCGCTTAGAACAATAAGTAAACTTATAGCTGATAGATTCATACTTGCATTGATTCCCCGAATAGGTTTACTCCCATTTGCCATTTCATCTAACCATAACTGATATTTGAAAAGTACCGCACATAGTAACGCCCCTGTTATAACTATAATTCCACAGCATTGTTCTATCATACTGCGTATGCTCTCTTCTCTTTTTTTTATATTCACAATACCTAATAGAATAATTCCTCTTGTAAAAAAATATATAAGCACTTTCTGCCACGTCAAAGCATATATATATATCACATGCTCAAATTGCTCTTTTATAAACTCCATACTTATAAATGCTAAAATAAAATCCAGAATTGCAATAAATTCAAAATAAACGAATACTATTCCTGCACTTAACACTACTTTTTTTCTCTTTATCCCATACATACACATGATAGTTAAAATAACTACAAGCCCCAGCATTGTTCTGGAAAAAAAAGCAATTAATCTATTAATTCCCAACAAGCTTCCTACAACAAATATGTTCGCCCATCGGATAATGGTCTCCTTTTTGTCAGCGTATTTTTTATCTAATACCGTCATGTATAAAATTTCATAACACATCCACATTTCCCATATAGATATTGTAATCTGTATTCCTGAAAGAATGATCTGATTCATCTTAATGCTCTCCAATACGCTGTTATTTTTTCTTTCACCTGTGAACTCTGTACCCGGCTAACTGTAATTTCTTCACCGTTATCCATCTGAATCACATTCCCCCGTACTCTGACAATATGATTTACGTTCACTGCATGTCCTCGATCCACTAATATAAAAGCATTACTGTGTATTTGTTCAAGAATCTGATTCATAGACAATCGTTCCATATACTTCCCATTTTCCGTAATATACTCTGCATACTTTGAGCCTTTAATCTTTTGAATACATACAATATCTTTATGGTATATTTTAATTTTTCTCTGGTTAGTGCCAACCCACCGATATTCTTCATAGTCTTTTTTTATTTCATGAACTACTCTTTCAATCAATGGTGAAAGTCTCTCTTCTATATCCTTTTTCAAAATATACTGATATGCTTCTATGATATAACTCTCTGACGCAAACTCAGAGTGTGATGTTAGAAAAACGAGGTACACATCCGGATTGTTCTCTTTTATTCTTTTCCCTAATTCCAGACCACTGATCCCCGGAAGTTCTATATCGGAAATAACCAAGTCATATCTTCCTCCAACAAGCAAATAGCGCTCTGCTGATTCGTATACATCAACTTCAACTCCTTCGATACTACCGATCCCTTTTTTTATATACCGAACTATTTCTTGTCTTATATTTTCTTCATCCTCAATTGTTGCTATTTTAATCATCTGCACACCTCATCAAATATATAATATTTGCTCTTATTCACATCTTGAAGGACAGCCTCATCCTCTGTAACACGTAAGACAAACGTTTTCTCCCATAATGCTTTATTATCCTTCTGCTCCAGCATTTTTCCACAATGGTATATAAAACTCCCTATTTTTTTGTTTTCCACCTTATCTATAATATCAAGAATTGCTGCTTCAATCTTCATAGATTGAAAATGTGGATGCCATCTTCCCAATATTTGATTTATATTTGATTTCTTCAATGCCACTTTTTTATATGCCCATCCTTTTTTAGGAAATACAGTATTTATATCTAACTGCAAACAATTTAAAATTCTGTTAAATTCAAGTTCACCGCTTATGTATGGATATCCCAATTCCAAATAAGCGTAGATATGCCAAACAGCTTTTATTAAAAAAGATTCATCCTGCGTAATCTCATACTGGCATCTAAGCCACTCGATACTATTTAGCAGCACTTTCTTACTATTTAACCCAACATTCTCAATATTATGTACTGCAATTAAAATCGCTTTTACTTCAACTTCATTATACATTCAACTGTACCCCTTTTTCTTCTATAGTATAGTTGTTTTTACTATATGTAAATATGTTGCATATATGTAAATTCATTTTTTCTATCACTATTGGTACAATATATTTATCGAAAGGAGAACGATTCATCATGAAAACAGGAGAACGAATCAAAACAATACGAAAATCTCAAGGCATTACACAAGCCAAACTTGCTGAAACACTTCATATTTCTTCTAGTTTCATGAGCCGTATCGAAAATGGATCATCTAGTCTCACTTTGGACTTCGTTTGTGAGATTGCAGATGCACTTCAGGTTACACGCCAAGAAGTTCTCCGCGATGTATTTACCTATACTAAAGATGACAGCATTCTAATTTCCAAGAAAATAGAAATCAACATCCAAAAGTTCTCTCCTGAAAAGCAAGCAGAGATTCTGGATGTATTAGAATTTCTTGCCTCGCGTCTTTCTTAATTATAACATGCATATTATTTTTTACATCTTTTTGGACATAACTGATATGTTTTTAGGACATGAATTTTTTATTTATACATGCACTCTTCTTTCCATTCATAGAGTGCATGTATTTTTAAGTGGCTAATACTATAACCCTTTTATATATATAGACACATTAATCAACAAAAAGTGACGCGAAAAGCTAATCCTTTTATTTTAATATTCCATCCCCCATCTCTATCATCGTTGGTATTTCTATCATTTCTCAATTCAAAATGATCAATTTAGATAGCAAAAGCCATTCTTGAGGCACATCTTCCTAATCTCCCATAACGGATAATAATAATAATTAAGAACAATTATTCGACATAGTTACTCTACTCCCTGACTGTTAAATTCTATATACGCTTTTGACATTCCCAGATTTCTTCTACTCATTGCAGGAAACAATACTATAAATCGACTATAGTTACTAGAGTATTCACAGTCTTCCTATGAAATCTTTCTATATGTTAACCCTTCAAATCCAAAATCATTTAAACATGGCAGATAATCTAGAGTTTTCTATCAATAGGGAGGGAGATTTATGGAAAAAATCAATGAAAACATTGTATTACTATGTGATACGAGAGAGGCAGATGAAACAGTCACATTGTATTCGAATAACCTCGAATTTTCTACAAAACTGTATTTTGATACAATAGTTGAAAGTTTAAAAAAATCTTGTAACCAATTGTATGTTTATGATAATCCTAAAGAATTCATGGATAATATTGCTATACATAAAAATGATATTGTTTTTTCGGCAATATGGACGAGCTAGTTGAAAATTATGCTTTTTTACGCCAGATAACGCTCTAATATCTGACCAATAAAAGGGCTTATCTCTCTCCACCTGTAATTTTTTATATGCCCATATGATCTTCCTTGCGTAATTCTCAGGATATGATTCAGTATATTTTTCAAAAATAACTCTGCATTTTGGCATATTTTCCAATCTATGTGCTGACAAATCCATCTCACGATATACAAGTCTCTCCGATACTCTCTCAGGTCTGCCAACAGCACTTGCAACACCAGAATAAATATCTTTTGCTAGACAAACTTGTTCCCATCAAAATGCGGTTTTGATAATTTCAGTATTTCCGTTATTTCTCCTTTTGTTTCCGCCTGCATAATCATTTCCACTTTCTTCTGATGGAACTCGCAGACGATGCTCTCCAGAAATCCCTGCTTCAGATAAAATTCCGCCCTTCTATAAAGTTTTACAAGAGCCTCCACTCTTTCATCAAATAACTTGTCCTTTTCACTGACTATCATCTGTGCCAGGCGTTTGCATGTTCCATAACCAATTCTGTTCCCATTACATTTCCTCCCATAATAAAAGCTGGCATAAGAAATTTCTTCTCACACCAGCATGATTCTTTTATTCCTCAGTGATGATCTCACTGCTTAATTTTCCATGTACCAGATAGCGGTAATTCCGTCTGGAATTGACACAGGTAGACAGCGTAACTATCCGATCCGTTACCGACAGCTCGGTGCCGGTATCATAATCCCCATAAGAAGACACCGTATCCAGAAATATCTGAAAATCTTCCGCTTCCGGGAAATGATACCTATATCCCTCACTTCCGGTTCTTCCCGCATAGCAGGAAAAGATACGATACTTGAGAATCTTTCCCGGCAGGTAAATATAAAACTCCGGATGCTGTTCAAATAACGCTTGGTCTTGGTACTTATCCAGAGTTCCGAACATGCTCCCGTTTTTCATATTATGCCCGTACACGATCGTATTCTGATCCGTAAAGTCCGGCTGATTATGGCAGTCCACAAAGATGCTCCCGTTGATATTGGATTCTCCCGAAAAAAGGTGATGAAGATAATATGCATTATCTTTCCCCTGTACCACCGGATAACTAATGTCCAGTGCCAGAATCTGAATCCACGCTATAACATCCGGATTAACCGCTTTTAAACCTGCAAAGTCAATTTCCAGATACCTATTCTTAGGTTCCTCCTTTTCTTTCTCAGGCTCCGGTGATTCTTCTTCCTCTGGTTCCTGAACATATTCCTGCAGTTTCTCGTAACTTACGTCCCCTTTCTGATACTTCAGATAAGCACCAAAGAGTTTTCCTGCCGCTGCGAGAAAAACAAACAACAGGCAGATAATGAGTCCTGCAAGCACCGTATTTCCTTTTTTTCTCATGATTGTTCTCCTTTCGGAAGAGCCGAAGTCTGTGCTCCGGCTCCTTCCTTCTGTTTGATGGCAGCTAAATAGTCATCAATCCCCTTGAGTTTCCCGTTCCACTCCCCGTTCTCGTCCATATCCCAGACCATCCGGTTCATCGGCAGGGAAAGCTCCCGGCAGATTTCATAGACCTTATTGCAGCCGTTCTGGATAATCCTCCGCTTCTCCGCCTTATGCCGGCAGATAACAGGAGAACGCTCAAAACAGACCGCACACTTACTGTCATGGTGATTACAGGTTACTTTCATCTTCTTATCCATGTCATACGCCTCCAAAAGCTGTTTCATCCCATATCCTTTCATCCGCTCCAGCACCGGTTTCAGATTCCGGTACTGGTTCACTCCGGCAACGCACACAAAGGTAGCGCCGGACAGATAATGGGCTATGGTCCCTTTTAAGGCTCCTTCGGTCAGATAGACACGTTCTGCAGCAAGATCACCGATCACATGTACCGGACTTCCGGAGGAAACTCCCTGGTCATAATTGACACTGGACAGCCAGATATATTTTTTCGTGTCAGTCACATGATCTACCCGGATCTGAAAACCCTGGATGAACCCGTCCAAAGAAACTATGGGAATCAGGATTCCTGAGTTTTCTGCTTTGAAATTTATCGTCCAGTTTCCGTCTGTATCCCGGTAGAATCCCGGCACGCCTTTCACCATATATCCTTCTTCTTCCAGCCTTTTGACCAGCTTCTTCATTCCAAACAGCGGGACACTCCGGTAACGCTGTGCTTCGATCTGTTCCGGTTTTAATCCCCGTCTTTGCAGATCCTCCTGATGCTTCCTGTTAAGCGTGAGCATGGACAGCATTCTCTGATACGTCCGGTGGATTTCCTCTATGGGTGCAAGCTCTGCCGTTGCCTTTTCTTCCTGTACCGGCGTTGCTTTGATATAATCCGTCCGGTATTCTCCTTTTCCTAATGCTTCCCGGATCTGCTGATTTGCTTCGGAGAGTGTAACATTGTGCAAATCCGCATAAAGCTTCAGCATCCCCCCGGACGCATCACAGCGGTTGCACCGGAATACATTCTTTTCCACATTGATATTGAGTTTTCCATGCGTCTCTCCACAAAACGGGCAGTCATAATAGTTTCCCCGCCGCTTTCTGAGATGCAGCACCTGCACCACATCCAGTATTCCATAATCAAACCCAGACATATCATAATACATCCCGGTATATTCCTCCTTTCCCCCGCAGAAAAAAGCTCTCTGCGGGGTTCTTCCTTAACCAGCCATCGGCATTGCTTTTTGTAAAATTACCTTTGCTGCCACCGGAACCAGATTGTTCGGTCCGGAATATTGCTCGGCAAACCACTGGATCGTTGACGGGCTTTCAACTGCCACCTGTCCCATGGTCTTTCCGCCGTATTTTCCCTTTCCCGGAATCACAGTCTCGACTGCCATTTCATAGTTCATGCGTTTCATCAGTTCTTCTACCGGAAGGGACACATCCAGATTCTGTAATGCTCCCTGCAGCATCTGTCCGGTCTTTGGCGGCGTAGAGGCAGCCGGAGCGGAACCGTAGCCAGGCATTTGTCCACTGCCATGGTAAATGGTGCTTCCCGCCGCCTGTGCCTGCTGATAGAACTGATTCATCATCTGCTGGCCTGCATATTCCGGCTGACCTGACATCTCTCCATAAGTTGGCATAGGGGCATTTGGCATGACACCCGAATCCGGCATGGCTGCATTTTCCATGGCACCTGAATCCGGCATCTGTGGATTCTGATATGGAATTCCGGCATCTACCTGTGCAGGATCATTTTCCTCTCCCACATCCGCAAACTGCACACCATATCCGGCATCCGATAATGCCCTTCCTACGGCTGCTGTTTCCGCCATTTCCAAAAATTTGTCTCCAAACTTCGGATCATCGCTCCGGAATTTCTGTGAAAAGGAATTGGCTACATAATTGTCTTCCTGATCACATTTATCCAGATAGATACGTGCTTCCACAACTGCCATATTCTCTGTGAAAGTGATAATCCGGCTAATGATCTTTCCTGCCGGATTGACCAGACGAAACCAGAGCTTCCGGTATTTCACATCCAGATAAAGCTGCTCCTCCTGCCCTTCTTCTCCAATCTTTCTTGCCAGTTCCATCGGATGGAAGCCATCCACACGGTTTAAAGCGGCAACTGCCTCTGATTTCTTATACAATAATTCTTTCATTCTCTGCTCCTTTCATTTAGAAAAGCAGACGTTCCCCTATATAAGAGTAATAGTCCGCTTATTTCAAAAGTTGAAAAATATTTTTAAACAACAAGTTTTAACTGCTCCATTTCCGGTTTCTGTTCACTCTGATACTGATCGTAATACTGTACGATCCGCTCACTCAGAATGGTGTTCCTTGTCCCACTGTCATCCGTATGGATTGCCTGACAGACTGCAGCCCATTCCCCTACCAGATAAACCTTGCTTTTCGCTCTGGTCACTCCGGTATAGAGAATATTGCGCTTCAGCATCATGTAAAAGGCTTTCACCCAAGGGATGATGACAACCGGACATTCGGAACCCTGTGCCTTATGGATGGTTGTTGCGTTTGCATGTTCGATCATTTCCATCTGGTCAGCTTCATATTGCACCTGCCGCCCGTCCGGGAATCCGATCACTGCCCTGGCATTTCCATCCTCATCCGTGATACAGTCCAGTATCCTGCCCAGATCGCCGTTACTCGCCATCTCGGTATTTTTATTCTGTAAAATCTTATCGCCAACCCGGAACACCTGACTGCCGATATGCAGTTCCTTCTTCCCTGCGATCGGCGGATTTACAAAATCTTCCAGAGATTTGTTCAATTCATCCACTCCGGCAGCACTGCGTTTCCGATACGGAGTCAGGATCTGTACCTGATCCATGCCGTTTTTTGCAATCTCGTCCAGATAAATCCTCCGGACAATCTCTGCCGCTTCATCTGCTCCTTTACAGGCAATGAACTGAAAATCCTCCCCAAAGCTCAGATTAGTCTTGTTCTCCTGCATCAGTTTTGCATTATAAGGTATGCTGCTCAAAGCGCCCTGCCGGTAAACCAGATCCAGTACCGTGACCGGAATCAGCCCGCAGGCAATCAGTTGCCGGAACACATCCCCGGCTCCTACGGATGGGAGCTGGTTCTTATCCCCGACTAAAAGGACTCTGGCATGTCTGCTAACCCGCCGGAAAAATTCATAGGCAAGATGCATGTCCACCATGGACACCTCATCTACATTTAGAAATCCGGCAGACAGGTACTCAAAATCCGGTTCAAAATCCGTATCATCTCCCAAAAGCCCCAGGGCCAGATGCATCGTGGATGCATTTTCACAGCCGGTACTCTCCACCATACGTCTTGCCGCACGTCCGGTCGGAGCCATAAGCTGTACCTCTGACCTGCATAACGCCTGATGGATATAGAGAATCACCTTGAGAACCGTTGTCTTTCCGGTTCCGGGACCTCCGGTAATAATACTGATGGGATGTGCAAACACCATTCGCACTGCCTGTTTCTGTGTTTCTGACAGCGTGATCCCCAGTGTCTTCTGTGCCTTTTCCAGCTCCGGTTCAATGGACAGCAAAACCGGCTTCTCCAAAAGCCGTCTGGCTATCATGGAAGCGGTCTGTGTTTCTTCTTCATACTGCCGGATAGAATAGATCCGTTCTTCCTCCACAACAATGCTTTTTTGCAGCACCAGCCGGTAAAGCACCTGACTGACATCCTGCTCCGATACTGCCATGACCTGCAGATCCCGGTTCAGCATTTCCAGTGCTTCCTTCATAACCTCCTGACGCTGCTTAAACAGATGTCCTTCTTTCATTGCCTGATTCATGATATGTCCGATGCACCCGGATATCCGCATGGGATCATTGAGTGCACAGCAGCACTGTCTTCCGATCGCATCCACAGTCAGAAACCCGAAGCCTTTGACTGCACTCAGCATGTAAGGGCGGTGCCGGATAATATCCACCGATTCATTTCCGAATTTCTTCAGAATCATATTCACTTTTTTGGGTGTTACCTTAAAAGGCGCCAGAAACGTCATCAGTTCCCGGAACACCTGGTTTTTTCCATAGGACTCCACAATAGCAGCCAGCTTCTTCTCGGAAATTCCACGGATCTTCAAGAGTTCCTGCGGGTTGTTTTCCATGATTTCCAGTGTCTGAAGCCCAAACTTCCGGAAAATAGTATCTGCCATCTTGGGACCGATACCTTTGACTGCACCGGAAGAAAGGTATCCTAAGATACCCTCCTTTGTCCGTGGTACAACCTCCATGAAATTTTCCACCTGATACTGAGTTCCATGCTCTCCGCTCTCCCATCTGCCTTCCATCTCAAGCTCAATCTCGTCTGTAAGCGGAAGACCGAATCCAATCGCTGAGAAGCCGATGATATTCCTGGATGCCAGATATTTGTCTCTGGCTGACAGGGGGACAGACGTATCCTGTGTGGTGAATATGGCAATCGTATACCCATTCTCCTCATTCTGGAAAATCTTATGTTTAAATCTGCACCTCATTGTTTATATCCCTCCAGCTTTTTATCCGCATCCGTTCATTTGGTTTTCTCATTACGCCGCCTCCTTCTTAATTCGGAAAGTACGGCTCTCCGTTGTTTTTGTATATTCCTCATAGATATCCGGATGCTGGTTTTTCAGCTTCTCCATCTGGTCTTTCCCAACCGAAGTACGTCTGGTCGGATTATAGGTAATACGGTAACGGTTCGTACCGTCCTCCAGCACTGCCTTGCAGCCCTGCCCCAGCTGTTCCACAAAAGGAACACTGATTGCCCGCTGTTCTGCTTCGATTTCCTTTTTCCGTTTTTCCAACTGTGACTTTTCCTCCGAAAGGGTAAGATACTTCTCAAGATTTTTTGATTCCAGACCGGAAAGCACAATTTCCGGAATAGATTTGTCTGCAAAACCACCATAATTACGGATATTTGCCAGAACCAGATCGGAATTCCCGTTATGCGGCGGTACTACATTTTTCAATACATGTTCCTGCCAGAAATACGTTTCCTGATCAATGATGTCTTCTTCCTCAATCAGATCACGCTTAATGGTGCGATACACAAACTCATTCTCGTTATTTCCATACAGGCATGCGATAAAGGCTTTCTGCATATTCATCACAGACAGATAATGCCTTACCTGCAGCACATAATGAGCTGGAATCCCCTCATCAGCCCACTTATCTTTCGCATTATAATTGCAGGTTTTACATTCCAGAATCGCAAATTTCCCATCCGGCATACGAACAAAAAAATCCACATCTGCAAGCATGAACGGATATAATGGATGCCGGAACATGACACGTACCGGAAATACTTCCAGTCCGGTCTTTTTGGAAAAGATTTCTGCCACCAGATCTTCCAGCCGGTGTCCGACTTCCTTGGCAACCCAGTTGCTTTCCTCTTCCTCCTGAATGACCGGCTGCACACCTGTTTTGTTGTAAAACAGATCCCGGATAGTGGCAAATGGAGAGATCCCCATGATTGCCGCTACATCACTGCCGCCGATTCCTTTTTTGCGGTATTCCAACCAGTCTTCTCTTGACAGGTTACTGATATCCACAACCTTTTCCGGTGTATACTCTGCTTTGTTATTCATTCCAATTCCTCCTAACATTTGACTGCTCCATAAACGTCATATTTTTTCCAGTCTTTTATAAGCGCCTTCGTAATATCCTCCTCCAGCTTCAGAATGCCCTGTCCGGACATTCCTTCACAGGCTGCAAAAAAGGAGGCTTCATTCATGGCATAATAAAGATCATGTGCTGTACAGGCACCTTCCCCGTTCTGGGATACAAATAGCTCCACCACCTCATTCCGGATCTTCTGTTTAATGCCAAGTTCCTTCATCAGCAGCTTCAGGCAGTTCACCGGATTACGGATCTCAATGTCCATAAGCTGAGTAAGATTCTTCATCGCATCCACATAGCGGGCGCATACCTGCTCCAGATTTTTCCGGAAGTCCAGAATCGTTGCCCCTTTATCGTGAGCCAGCTTGATTGGACTTCCCAGACTGATAACGCCGTTTGGACCGTCTGTCAAAAGCATCGGATACAGATTTGCACCGCTCGCTGCCACGTCAGATGTGGTAAAACGAAGTGCCGGTGACAGGATCTTCTCATCCATTCCGTGTGCATCCAGTGCTTTTCGGTAAGTATCCAGAAGTTCCTGACTTCCTCCGAGCTTCCACATGGCAGATACAATGGAATGGTCATAGATACCAGAGCCCTCCATGTAAACACTGCCTTTGAAATTCAGATTCAGATATTCGCAGGTTGTCTCAAACATGGCTTTCATATCAAGGATGCAATAATCATGTTTATCCCCGCCATGTACTGCGGAAACCTTTCCGTCCGCAATCTTAATCAGGGCATCCCCTTTTGCAACCCGCAGGCAGTAATTGACTACCTTCGCATATGTTGCCTTATCCAGCTTGCGAAGCCCGTCTCCATTGACACCTGCGCGGCTTAAAATGGTGCGGATGGCACAGTCACGTACCGGATAGGATTCTCCTCTCATTTTCAGTACAAGCTGCGTATTCTTCTCTGTATCCTCCAAAATTTCTTCCATGGATGCATCTGCCGCATCCAGATTTTGAGCCTCCTTTTCCAGTGGTGCCAGCCGTAACGTATTCGTTGGCTTTCTGATCCATTTGGCATTTCTTCCTCTCTCTGCCAGAAACTCCAGCAGATCTTTTACTTCTGCAAAGGATCTCTCAAATCCATCTGCATACACTCTTGCTTCATTCATGTTCTTATTCCACCTTTCTTAAAATAATATTTATCCATCAACAGCCGAAGCTGGTTGTGGCATGCAACTATGCCGAAACCTAAATGTAAGCACAAAAAAAGAATGAAAAGAGAGTCTTTTCTCTGTTCATTCTTAAAAGTCTGGTTTCTTCCTGAAAAAACAAAAGTGCCACGCAGCCAAAAAAGGCATACCGTGACACTCACTACAAACATAAACAACTTATGCCAGGAATCAGCTCCTGCTGTTTCCTGTAAGTTTGGAGATTCTTATGAATCCCGAAACTCCCCAAAAAGGGTGTGCATAAAATAAACTATATCAGTATACTAGCACAAGATATTCCTCATGTCAATTCAGGCTTATACTATATATGGTGTTTATATTTGTTCAAAATACTACATCTATTTTTCTACTACGAATTCAATCTTCTCTTTCAGATACTCCCGGCAGCCAAACCGAACCGTTCCACACTGCTTTGACTCCTCTTTCGCCTTTTCATTACAGCAGTCCAAGTAGGGACAATCGTTACATTGATTCCGCAGTGCTTCCTTCGCCCATTCAATTTCCTGCTCATTTCCTATAATCCGCACAGACATCCACTTCCTTTGCTATCATCATACCCCAAAATCCATTTTCTATCATCCATAATTTCTTTTTTTGTATCATTTTAGTAAATTACGGTTATATTACGGAATAATCACTATATTTCAAATATATCTCTATTCTATTCCGTAATTTGCTGTAAGTAAATAGTTTAAAATGTGGAAGAGAGGTGTAAATGTATGGATAAAAACTTTATTGGAGAACGCATCAGCGAACTGCGTTTAAAGAAAAATGTATCTGAATATCAGATGAGTCTGGATCTTGGCAAAAATAAAAGCTACATCCAGTCCCTCACTTCCGGACGTTCTCTGCCTACCATGCAGAGCTTTCTGGATATCTGTGACTATCTGGAAGTCACTCCTCAACAGTTCTTCGATTCAGAGCTGCACAATCTTCCTCTGATTGACAAAGCAACTGATCTGATGAAACAACTCGATGACGAGGATATGCTTGCGCTCATTTCCATGCTGAATCGTCTGGCTCTAAAACGCAAATAGATTTCCGTGGCTGCCAAATCAAGGCAGCTTTTATTTTTATCATTTTTTCTTAAAATTTTTCAATCTTAAAGGAAAAGCCCCTATTACTCAATTGAATGGGTAATATATCCATTCGCCGTACCTTGAAAACAAAAGAAATCTTTCGGGAGATTGATATAGGTGACTGCAGATAGTTTGCATCTTCGCACGCCTGCAACTTAATAGTTACAAAGTAACACCGTTTTACGTGGCCGGAGCGGGCATAGGAACTGGCTTCTGAAAGAATAACATAGACTTTTGGGATTTTAGCTTATAGCGCTTTTATTAGAGAGCTTTTACTCAAAATTTGATATAATAATAGACAGGTATCAAGTTGATTCCCTGTCTGTGGAAAGGAGATTCATGATAACTGTAACAAAAAGGGATTTGATTGAATTAGGCTATGGTCCTTCCTTTGCTGCTGATATTATTAAAAAAGCAAAGGAACTTATGGTAGAAAAGGGGCATACCTATTATCAATCCAGAAAATTAGACAGGGTTCCAAAAGAAGCCGTTGAAGAATTATTAGGGATTACTTTGCCCGATAAGCAAGAATGATCGTGCTTTTTGCATTTTAGTAAGGAGTGAAATCATGGCAAAAGATCCAATTAAAAAAGCAGAAAACGGCACTTATTATTTTCGAGCCAACCTCGGATATCATCCTGTAACCGGAAAACAGATTCAAAAATACCGCAGCGGATTCTCAACAAAAAAAGAAGCCCGTGCCGAGTATTCCAAATTGATTCTTGCATCAACGGAAGAATTAGCTGATAAGAAGGAAGACATTACCTTCAAAAAGTTTATTGAAGAAATCTATCTTCCGTGGTACAAAACTCAGGTGAAAGAAAGTACCTACAAGAATCGTTACTCGACCATTCAAAAACACTTTGCCTATTTCTACAAGAAGAAAGTGTCCGAAATAGAAGCGATAAATGTACAGACCTGGCAGCTCAAGTTGGCAAAACAATTCAGTCCAAACTATGTACGCATTGTTCAGGGAATGTTATGTTTAGCTTTTGACCGGGCGATTATCCTCGGACTTGCAAAGAAGAATCCTGCCCGCATGATCGGCAATATCAAATCTAAAAAAGTAAAGATCGACTTCTGGACTTTGGAGGAGTTTCAGAAGGTAATATCCCTGCTGTACAAAGGTGACTACTACGAGCACTATCTCTTCATCTCGTTCTGGCTTTTATTTATGACTGGAATGCGTATTGGAGAGGCTGCCGCCTTACAGTGGGATGATATTGATTTTGAAACAGGTATGCTGATTATTAGTAAAACACTGTACTATAAAACAATGAATGACTACAAATTCGTTGAACCTAAGACGCAGGCAAGCAACCGTACCATTTATATTGATGCTGATACCATCAAGGAATTACAAGAATGGAAGGCGGTCCAGGCAAAGGTTTTACCAAATTGTGGATTCGTCCTGAGTTATAACAGTACACCCACCAGCAAAACAACGCTTCCAAGAGCATTAGAGAAATTGGCAAATTTAGCTGGTGTCCACAGAATCAAAATTCATGCCCTGAGACATTCGCATGCTTCCCTGCTTATCAGCATGGGCGAAAATCCACTGCTGATTAAAGAGCGTCTTGGACATGAAAAAATACAGACGACACTAGGAACTTATGGTCATCTGTATCCAAACACCAATATTGAGATTGCAAAGAAGCTGACCGGGGTTCTCAGCTACCAGTCAGCTTCTCAAAGTATTGCTAATTATACCAGTAATCAGCATACTGCAATGTATCACAAAGAAATATAAAAATGCAATGATAATGCAATTTCAAACACCCAAAGCCGCAAAGCCCCGTGGTTACGGGCTTTGTAGCCCAGCGTCAACTATTCAAACTCAATAATATTAAATTTTGTATCCGTATTTCTTCTGATTGATTCTTGAGGAGTAATATCAATATAAAAAATCATATCTGGTTCACGAAAAATACGATTTATATTTTTTACCCAATTTTTATCAATATTTTCAGCCATTCTATACGCAAGTGCCGACTGATAATATCGATCAAAAAGAATTATTTTACTATTATAATCTTCTTCATATATTTTTGTTCTAATATATCTATCTGCTGCAAACAAATAAGTTTTTAAGACTGGATCTAAAACTCCCGCTTTTGACATTTCTTTTATTTCACGTCCTATATTGGTTTCAAATTCTCTAGTAAAATCTGTCAAAATGTTCAAGCCATCATAATATTTCTTTAATTTCCCCACAATTGTTGTTTTTCCACAATTGTCAAGTCCCTCGAATGAAATCAACATTTGCAATAATTTTATATTAACATAAAATTATTATATCTTATCTTTTGCTTATTTTATAAATTTTTCATCCTCTTTAATATCTCTTGATAAAACATCTCCTTATTATCAGCTCTTTTCAAATTTTCAATTACTTGTCCATCTTTTAAAAAGATAATTCTTTTACAAAAACTAGCAATCATAGGATCGTGAGTTACCAAAAGAATTGTTTTTCCCATTTCTCCATTTATGCTTTCCAAAGTACGCATTACAACTTCTGAAGAATTTGAATCCAAATTTCCAGTAGGTTCGTCTGCTAAAATAATTTGAGGATTATTAATTAATGCTCTGCAAATGGCAACCCTTTGTTTTTCTCCACCAGATAACTCATATGGTTTTTTATTTAGCAATTTATTAATATTAAATTTTTTTGTTAGATTTTCACAAATTTTCTTGCTTTCCTCTATTTCTGCTTCATCTAATATTCGTGGAAGCAAAATATTATCTTTTATCGATAAACTGTCCATAAGACAAAAGTCCTGAAAAATAAAAGAAAGTTCTGTTCGTCTGATTTTTGCCAGTTCTGTTCCATATATTTCTTTTGTATCTTTTCCTTTATAAAACACCGTTCCTTTTTCAGGTTTATCAAGCATCCCTAGAACTTTTAATAATGTTGTTTTTCCACATCCTGAACGTCCCATAATACCAACAAATTCTTTGGGTTCTATCTGAAAAGAAATATTTTCTAATACAGGACAACTCACTTTTTCCCCCTTACTCGATATATAATTATAACCTTTTTCCAAATGATCTACTGCTAAAATGTTTTGATATTCTACCGGCTTCATCTTTACTCCTCTCTTTCAATTCTTATAATATTTCTAATTCCAAAACAAATACTAATAAAAAGAAAAAGAAATATAATTCCAGTTATCGTCCCCATTAATTTCACCGCATATTGCTTGATCCATTCTAGCGATAATTTCTTTAAATATACCTCTGTCCCCATAAAAATAGTTGAAATTACTACTCCAAATATAATTGGAATTCCTCCTGTCCAAAAACTTTCTTTCATAATACTTTTTCTTATATTCCTATGCGTCATGCCTCCTTGAGAATAAAATATATATTTCCCTTTCTGTTCTGGGAAATCACATTCCATCTTAATGCTTAAAACAAAAAAGGAACATATTAAAAGAACGAATATATTAATAATTGCCGCCGATACATTAATAATTTTTGTTTTACTTATTTGTAACAATAAATTTTTTTTCTCGTAAACGATTCCGCTCCCATTTGTATAAGCACATATTTCTTCAATAACCTTCTCATAATTTTTCGGTATCTGCACCATAACTATAAGGTTGGGACCCTCAACCCTATTACATACCTTTTGATAATATGAATCTGAGAACACAATAATATGTTCCGAAATTTTATTTCCAAACACACCTGTAAGAATTTTTTCTTCTTCTCCTACAATATTAAAAGATGTATCAAATTTGTTACTTGGCGTAGGGACTCCAGTTATATACTGCCATAGATCATCCTTTGCTTCCCCCATATAAATTCTTGGTTTCTTTGTACCAAAATCAATTCCCAAATAATTTCTTTCTGATCTTTCTCTCTGATAAACAACATATATTTCATTGTCTTTCAAATCTAATGATTCTTTTGTCCATTTTTCATATGCTGAAGCAGAAATTCCCATATGCTCCCCTTGATCAGTTGTTGTCACTCTAATACAAGGTTGTTTTTTTACTTTTATCTCATACTTTTGTTTCAGTTCGTCTATAAATGCTATATCTTTGTCACTTGCCATCCATACTACATCATAAGGATAATTCTGTGGTTCATTAACCGGAATATTATCGAATATAACTATAGAAAACCCATATAATGTAACTATAATAAATTCAGTAATTATAAAAGACATATTAATATTATAAAAAAATCTATGATACCAATTATCTAACCATGTAATTTTTTTATAATATTTATTTTCCTTTTTTCTTAGATAGCACAAATAATATGCCCCTATAGAAATCATTCCCAACAGTATTCCAATACTCAACAAAATTAACGGTATCCCTTTTGAAACTTTTCCCCAATAAAACCATAAACTAATATACGCAAGAAACATAAATGTCATTCCTAGAATAAACACTTTAGGTCTTGTTTTTACAGGTTTTCCACTTTTTTTCCCACAAGACAATAGAGAATCCATCCCCAAGCAAGAGATTGCTTCATCAAACACAATAAACAAAAGTCCGAAAACACAAAAACCGATAATTATAGTCATCCGGAAAGGCGAAAATCCATAATTTATCTCTGTAAAAATTATATTTGCAAAGATTTTTTCCAGTTCAATCTTTATAATTTCAGATAATATTGCCCCAAACAATATTCCGCCTAATATAGAAATCACAACAATTCCTAAATATTCACATCCAATAAATATGTACTTATGCCGTTTCTGAATTCCCATTACATCTAGCAAAACATAATCATAAGATCTTTTTCGTATATACGAAAAAATAATCAGAATCATCATAAAAAACAGAAGAAGGTAAGTTATTGAAAAATCAAAAAAGCTATAACTTTCTTCCGCATTACCTGTTATCTGTCCATCAATTATCCACTGTAAACAATCACTTAAAGAATTTGATAAAAAGATAATTGTGACCATGAATATACCACATATTAGTACAAGTATATAATCTTTCCAATGATTTTTTAAACCACCAAAAAAAACTTTTTTCACGGTAATCCCCTCCCCTGTTCTTTTACTAATTTAGCATTTTAATAATATTTTCTCTGAATTAGTATAATATGTATAATTCTGGTTATTCATCTATAATTATAAACATATCTTCAATTGTGACATTAAATACTTTTGCAATTTTCGCTGCTAACACTAATGATGGATTATAGTGTCCATTTTCTAAATGACCTATTGTTTCTCTTCTCACTCCAACTAATTGAGCCAACTCCGTTTGACTCATCTTATTTTGTTCTCTAAACTCTTTAATATTTGTTATTATCATATATGTCTTCAACACTCTTTCGTTCTTGTTTTCCGTACCATGCTAACATTACAATAAAAAACAAAAGCGCTATTAAAAATATTATTCCAAATCCTCTGATAATTGAAATTCTTATCGCACTAGATATATTATATTTTTCCAATATTGTAATTAGAATAATCATCACACTATTTAAAATAATCTCCAATATAAACGCTCTAGTTGCTGATTTTCTTATATTCAACCAAAATAATTCATCAGCTGGCATATTTCTATATGTAAGAAATATGAAATATATCAAGAACAATTGCAACATAAAATCTCCTGTATTAATACCTATCACTCCCACTATTCCTAACCATCCAAGATAGGATATCGGATTAATTCTTTTTTTCATATTAATCTCCTCCTTGTTATATATTTATAACATTTATTGTTATAAATATATAACAAGGAGGAGATTCTGTCAATAGAGTTTATATATATATCCATATCCCACTATCACTATTCCCCCCAATTGATAACTTCTTCTTGCCACCATATTGCTTGTATTTCCTTCAATCGTATTCACTCGTCCATTCGCTACATTCACAACAATCCCTACATGGTCCACCTGTCCATCCTTATTCCAATCAAAAAAGATAAAGTCTCCTGCGGATGGTGTATAGCCTTTTCCTTTCCAACTTGCTCCTACAGCACAGCTTGAAAACTTCAATACTTCAAAAAAGTATTGAGACTCTAGAAGATTACCTGGATCGGCTTAAAAAATATAATCATCAGATACATATATGTGGAAAACGCAACAGCTATTCCAAGACAGACCACGATGCCACATTTATGCGGATGAAGGAAGATGCTATGGGAAATGGGCAGCTGAAGCCAGCTTACAATCTCCAACATGGTGTGGATTCCGAATACATCACATGGCTTACGATCGGCCCACAGCCTACAGATACTACAACCTTGATTCCATTTTTGAAAGACGCTCAGGAACATTTGAAATTCAAATATAAAAATATAACGGCAGATGCCGGATATGAAAGTGAAGAAAACTATCTATTTTTGGAATCAAATGGACAGCTGTCTTACATAAAACCTGCCAACTACGAAATTTCTAAAACTCGTAAATACAAAAATGATATTGGAAAAATTGAAAACATGGAGTATGATTCTGCGGCGAATAGCTATATCTGCCGGAATGGAAAAAAGTTAGAGTGGGAACGTGTCCGCCATGTAAAAAGCAAAACTGGCTATGTAAGTGAAAAAACGATTTATAAATGTGAGGACTGTAACGGATGTCCGTATAAGAGTGAATGTATCAAGGGCAACAACTGTAAAACACCTATAGAAGAAAGGACAAAAACGCTTCAGGTTGCAAAAACATTTTTGGAACAAAGAAAAGAAGATTTGGAACGGATTCTTTCCGAGGAAGGAATTCTTTTCAGAACAAATCGGAGTATACAGGCAGAGGGCTCTTTTGGCGCTTTGAAGCAGGATATGCAGTTTCGAAGATATTTAAGCAAGGGAACGTCAAATGTACTTGCAAAAAGCACACTACTTGCCATGGCAAGAAACATAAGTAAACTTCATAATAAGATTCAAAACGAAAGAACCGGAACACATTTGTTTCCGATAAAAAGTGCCTAAATTTAGACTTTCCAAAATGAATTTTCAAGTCATCAAAAATGGCTTGTTAAAGTGCGCTCTTTGTTATCGAGTAGTATGGTAAATCTGGGATTTTGGATAGGTTTTGTTCTTAAAACAGCAAAAATGAAGCCGCTTCACGATTTATTAATCGTTAAAGCGACAGCCCCCTTTTATGCTCGGAAGCGGTAGCCAACGCCACGTACTGTTTGTATATAGCGTGGTGCTTCCGGCCTTTCTTCTATTTTCTTTCTTAGATTCTTGACTAACCCATAGACACGGTTATCCACTTCTATTTCCACATCATTATATATATGCTGGTAAATCTGCTCTTTCGTAAATACCCGTTTGGGATTCATAATGAGCAACACTAGGATATCAAATTCTTTTACCGTCAAAATAATTTCCTGTTCCCGGATCATTACCAGTCGATGCTCCAGACAAATATATAAATCGCCTTCCCTTATCTCTGTGAGAGGATTTTTTTGCTGTCGGTTGTAATTTGATAGATTTTTTCTTGTACCAATAGTTGATACCATATCACCAAGAAGATAGTGTGCAAGTTCTTTTTGCTGTTTGTCATCAAGCAGAAGTGACAATTTCTCACCAAGCTGCGTACCTGTTTCTGATAAATCAAGTACAACTAATTCCCCATAGAACCACCTCACAATCATATAATAGTCCAGCTGTCATTTGACAAAATTAAACTTTATGAAATTGATGGGCATAGCGAAACAACTCATTTTACAAAAGTCAAAAATAGTGCAAATACGCCAAACCCTACAATCAGTAACAACCATAAAGCAGATATAATCGTGGAGATAATATTTACCGCATTGCGGGTTTCCTTCTTTCTCACACAGATAATAGACAACACAAATCCCACCAAAGTACAAATGATATTCGCTCCAGCAATTGCAGTCTGTGCTCCGCTGATTAAAGAAATTTTGAACATGGGCAACACATAAGAAACCAAACAAAACCGTAAGTGCCCACATAACCGCCACGCAAGGGAGCATCGTCAGGAACAACCCCAAACACCATTTCGGCAGGTACAATAGGGGCATTGTTTCCGTTATACCGGAGTTGCAAGCCATCCTGCAACAATAAAAACGACAAAGAATACTACCATTTCCATGAAAAGATAGAATACCAGTACGCAGAATTTTGCAAGCGACAGTGTCTGTCTATCGACCGGCAATGCAAGCATTTTCATAATCCCGTTATTCTGTGTTTCCCTACCTGCAATCATCACACAGACTAAGGGTGGTAAACGAATTCGTTCATTCGAATTATTCAAAAAAGAGACGGTTTCTCGTAAAAATACAAAAAACCGTCTCTTATATTATTATGGTCAAGTTTTATATTGTCGGTATTTCACTTTTCCCATAATTAACGTTATAGCTGTTAACAATAATCCTGATATCATAATATTCAAATACGTATTATTATGATTTATTTCCAAGACGACTGCAACCATCATCATAACGATTAGAACTACTTTCAATTTGCTTACGAAGCTTTTATACTCTCCTGACGAAACAGGTCTGGATTCGTTATTTACCGGTCTTATCTTCCAAATCAAAGACGTTAAAACAACAATACCCCATATGGAATATCCTTCTGGCAAATGCCACTTCTGACATGTCACTAAAACAAATGACATCAAATGCAGTGTGCAGGAACGCATGATACAAGTGTCTATTCCTGCTGATGTGGCAGTCAAGGACTATCCTTACAATGCAGAAGTGGAGCTTATCAATCCGATAGCCGATATAGTAACAAATGCCAACTTTAGAGGGGCTGATGTGGATTGGTATATTAAGGCTGACGATATTATCTTGAAGAACAAAGGCAACCAGCCAGTAGGAAATCCACAGAATAGTGTTCCACAAATAAAAAAATAATGTTCTAAATATGAAATAACATTGTTTGTAATGAAATGAAACGATATAATATACATATTAAGACAAAAGGAGTGATTGTTATAAAAAAGGCTATAATGAGATTAATAGGGTTTGCGGTATTAGTAATACTTTTAACAATGGTTCTGGACTTTACTAATATTACTCAATATTTTCCGTTTTCTCACAATTATGATTGGATTAGTTTTGGCGGAAGTTTTCTAGGAGGTATTATAGGCGGTTTAGCAACTTTTGGAGGAGTATATTTTTCTTTAAAATCACAAAAAGAAGCTGATGATGAAAAAAATCGTCAAGCAGTTATTCCTGTAATGGAATATAAAATAAGCTATGACAAAGCTGATTTTGATAATTCAAGCGGACAATTAAACGGAGAAGTAATTCCTCATATAAATGTAGAAGGAGCTACTTATGATGGTGAAAGTGAAAAATGGTATTTTAATCTCATTGCAGAAAACATAGGATTGGGGTCAGCACAAATTTTAAGCGTGTACACGGGTATCTGTGCCATACGGCCATATTTGCTGTGGTCATATTCTCTGTTTTCTGCGTCCCTGAACCTAATTTTCGGGAGCTGTATCCGGTGACAGACGGCGCAGTAGAGCTCCGTGAAGATAACGCTTATATCATTGATCACGGAACCAAACAATATACCATTTATTACGAAGGAAGGTTCTTTGCCGACATCGACCACCTCTCTGAAGACTTAAAAAGATTGCCACGCTACAAGGAAGGGGAACCAATTCATGAAAACGACTAAAACACTATTTATCACTTTAATCTGCAGCTTTATTTTTAGTCTGACAACGCCATCATCTATAGCTTTTGCTAATCATACGCTTATTACTTCAAATGTTTATGCTGCTTCGACGGATGCTACGCCTCCAGAAATCAGTCCGGCTTCGCACACTATTGTTTGGAAATATAAAACCTTAAATGGCGTCTTGTATAAATGTAGATATAATCAAACAACAAGGAAATGGATTGGCAAATGGATTAAAGCTTAATTTTTCTAATATAAGGAAAAGACATGTGAATAATCACCAGATGATGAGAGAAATAATGGAAAACTGCATTTTAAAGATTATTTTATTGTCATTGACATCTCAACTCCCCTGCTCCCATTTTAAGTAATATGCTTCTACCGGTATGCGAAAGATATGGGTAGTATTATGTTTATATGTTTGTTCATAATTTTGAAATTTTACACATGCGTTTGGATTATCGCCATGTGTTCCGGAACCCCCTCCTGAGCATCCAATTGTTTGTCCGTTTCCGAAATAGAAAACAACATGCTGGATACCGTTACAAATAATGATATCTCCTGGCTACAAATCATTCTTATCATTTACTTCATATTTTGTTCCGGCAAATTTCGCAACAAGACCAAATGTAGTCATATATGGACCTGTTTTAAAACAGATGTCTTACCAGCTCCACAAGGACCTGTAAAAAATGAGATCCTTTCCAAAGAAATTTCCATATCTGGAATTCCTCTAAAATTTTTGATTTTTATTGTATTGATTTTCATGTTTTTTCCTCCTATCATCAATGTATTTTCACTATCAATAGAATGATTGTTTTTCCTCTAAATAAAAAACAGGCTGGAAAAACAGCCTGTTTCATTCAAATAATTACAAAATCTCATGCATAAAAAGGTTTGAGCAAACCTCTTTCACCGGATCCTCAAAATTCGGTTGCTGCATCAATTCCTGTGCTTTCATGTAATTTTCTTCATCCAGCCAGTGGATATACAGCGATACCTTTGTTCTTGTCCCGAAAATTGGTTCTAAAATATGGTTCCTTACAATACGCCAGTCACCTCCTGCGAGACCGCATCCGATCATTCCAGGAACTGCCAGTGTAAGGTGTTCCGTTTCCGCATAATATAAGGCACTTACAAGTGCCTTATAGAGAGCAGCATATATGGTATCAACTCCGGACCCTGTAGGAATGTCCTCTCCGAAGAGATTATAAACTTGATAGGTATCCGTTTTCATACGAATTACTTTACCAAGATTTGCACGGCCATATTCCCGACAGATTTCCTGGTAAGTTCTGTATTGTTCTTCTGATAATAACTGATTTCGGATTTGTTTCGCTAATCCTGCTCCCATAACCCCTTTACAGTTCACCTGATGACAGATAACATCTGCTTCCGTATGTAAAATATCTCCAATTTTATCGATAATCATAAAAATCATCCTCCTGTGTTGTAATATCGTATTTTTTCTCCAGCGTTTTCTTGAACTTTGGATCTTGCTCTGTATATGCACGTAAAAATTCCTGTGGTGTGCAACTGCCGTTTTCTTCTGTGATTCGATTAATAATATCCGGATCCATATCTTTTGCATATCGGTTCATCATCTCAGAAGTAATTTCCACATGATCGATCGAATGAATTAATTTCCCATCAACAGTAGGAAGTGTTTCATCTGTAGCATGAACCCCTCCGATTCCCATAAACAACATATAGGCAAATTCTAGCAATAGAATTCCTATTGCGATTCTCATTTTCCGTTTGCATGATTTTGTTTTCTCCATTTTTTCTCCTTATGTTTGCATAGATTTGAACTATTCGAGATATTTTTCCCTCCTCTCATCGAATTCATTAGTTCTAAAAATAGAGTGCTTGAAATAACAATAAATAATTTTGTCCAGAAAATCAGGTATGAAATAATTTCTTTCATACTATTAATGAATATCAATAATATGACTATTTACATACAAGGAGGATCTATATGAATACTAAAGACTTTAAAACCCGCAGTGAAACAATCCATCGTGCAGCACCGTGCCCGGCAAACCATTGGATCATCGGTCTGGATATCGGATATTCTGCAATCAAAGGAATGAGTCCTAATAAAATTTATTCTGTTCCAGCTTACGCAAGGAAAATCCCTGCTGATCGTGTCAGGCTCAATGAACCTTCTGAAACAGATATCTATTATAAAGCAGAAAATGGTGATATCTGGGTTGTTGGCTCTCTGGCTTACAATGAACTCTCTGCATCGGATGTAATTGACAGCGAGCAGGAATTATTTGGCCGTAAAAGATACTATTCTGATATGTTCCGTGTTATCTCGGACACTGGTATCGCCATTGGATTAATGGGAAATGATAAAGGAAATTCGAAAGGAAAGAAACTTACCATTCAGACAGGACTCCCGCCAAAATATTTAAAAGCCGACCAGAATGATTTGAAGGAAGTTCTTTCCGGACATCATCATTTCAGTCTGCGTATTGGACGTGCACCTTGGCAGCAGTTTGATTTTGTGGTAGACAGCAAAGATATTTTTGTTATGCCGCAGCCGCTCGGAGCGTTGGTTTCTGCTCTTGTCGGAAAAGATGGAAAACAGCTTGCCACTGCAGCAAAAATCTTTTCAAAGAATACGATTGTGTTTGATCCAGGATTTGGAACCTGTGATGATTATCTTGTCGATCATGGTAGTGTTGTCGATGAAAACACATTCCCGGATTTTGGGATGCGGGAGGTCTTTTCAAGAACATGTAAAAAAATTCAGGACACTTATGGTGTATCATTACAGATCCCGGATCTGCAGAACCTTTTAGAAACAGGTGAAATACGGATTCTCGATCGAAAGCATATGAAACGCAGCAATGAATCCTTCCGCACACTACTGGAAGATGCATCCAGAGAAGTATGCAATGAAACAATTGAAAAGTTAAAATCAACACATAATTATTTTGCTGACATTGATTACATTGTTGCAACCGGTGGTACTTATGATGCATGGTCCGAACAGTTTAATAATGTCTTCCGTTATATGGATGGACTGCAAATTATTCCTGGTAATATCAATGATCCGGATTTAAGCAATATCTATTCAAATGTGCGGGGATATTATTACCAGCGTGTTAATCAGATCCGCTAGGAGGTGATAATATGAACGTAATCGTTCGTTTATACTGGCAGCATGATCTGGATTTGGTCGCACTTACCTTGCATCCAATGTTTGAAATGGGAAAATGGATGAAAAAGGCCATGATTGCATATGCACAGGGGGATGAGGAATTTCATATTCCGCTTCCTCCAGAAATGCCTCCAGAGAAACCTCTGGAAAATTCTGATGCGCATTTTGCTTTGGATCCCAAAAACGAAATTGAAAATGAGGTTATCAAAATTTTACAGCAGTTTCGGAATGGACAGCGCAATAGTGTAATTAAGCTTATTTTTCGCAATTATCTGGATGAACTTTTTCTGAAACCATATATCGACACAAATACCTATATTGTAAAAGCAAGGGGAAACTATGGTGGAAAGAAAAAAGAAAATAATATATCCATTCCATCCGTAACGAAACGAACAGCCAAAGGTGATAGTTATTAGACTTCGTTGCTTCACGCCAACTTATCTCTCGTAGCCTAGCCTTATATGTGATTTCTGTTCGTCGGACCAGAGATTTGCTTACAGCTTCCTTCAGATTCTACCTCGCGATAGACACCCTTGCTGTTCGGCTATACACTTCCCACTATCTGGGCATGTTCGGGACTTGCACCCGTTAGAGCGCGCCCATGGCGCGCAAACGCAAAAAAGGGACTGGCAAAACCAGATCCCCTCTTTAAAATACACGCTGCCGTCGTGATAGATAAAAAAGCAAAACTCTTTATTCGTTTCAGCAGCATACTTTATAAGATTTTCTTTCAACTCACCAATGAGCGTTTCTTCATCATCACAAATTGCTATGTTAAACACTTCTGCACCCTCTTGTAGCTAAATTTCTTCAGTCTGAAAAGGCTCTTTTAGCACTATACAAACCGTGTTATTATACCAAAATCTAAATAATGAAGTCAATATCCCCAATGATTTGTTTATGTAGAATGCTGCAGGGTTACAATTGATGTGACACCTACCCCTACTATAATATGCCCTTATTGTAACTACAAAGGCATGTTCCAAAAGTGTACATCATATTCCTTTTTTAAATAAGAAAAA